>Ga0123355_10005692_pt1 | contig 18312 bp, 11 predicted proteins | sample TergutEmb28metaG_3_FD_89872 | JGI IMG/M metagenome (GOLD analysis project Ga0123355, IMG submission 89872) | Embiratermes neotenicus P1 segment gut microbial communities from Petit-Saut dam, French Guiana - Emb289 P1 | ecosystem: Host-associated > Arthropoda: Insects > Digestive system > Gut ... | reverse complement strand
GTTATTTATCTTTGGCGGCGCAATTATGTATCTATTTTTCAAAAAAAGAAGTGTTAAAAATATCGGTTATGTCATTTTAGGTTTCGGAGTTTTGTTTTTTGGAATTACAACGTTATCGGCACCGCTTAGAGCTCTTGCAAGTGAGCCGGGTTTTCAAGCAATGCTAACAACTTTTGAAAATCCAGTTTTAGCATTATTAGCAGGGTTTATTTTTACTGCTATTGTTCAAAGTTCAACCGCCGCATCGGGAATTTTAATTGCGATGCATTTACCATCAGCAATATATCCTTATCATTACATCGCCCCTATTCCCTTTGCAACATCAGCATTTATCCTATTGGGCGTAAATATCGGGACAAGCCTAACAACCGTAATTGCCTCAATTCCGGCGAACCGCGAAAGCAAACGTGCCGCGTTATTCCATATTATGTACGACATCATCGGAAGCGCGGTGTTTGGAACACTCATTTTTTTAGTTCCCGCTATTTTGAATTGGTTTCAAGCGACTTTTACAGCACCTGCAACACAAGTTGCGATGTTCCATACTTTATATAATTTAGCGACAATGCTTCTTCTCTTGCCGTTTGTTAAATGGGTTGCCGCGTTGATGCAAAAAATTATTCCGTCGAAATCAAACGGACGAGGCGAAATTTATGAAAAGAAATTGATGTACCTTGATTCACGCGTTACAAGCACGCCATCTGCTTCCGCAATGCAAGCGCGCAGGGAAGTAGAACGAATGGCAAGTCTTGCGCTTCATAACTATCGTTTATCCATCGAAATATTTTTAGGACGCAAAGCAAAATTAATTGATGACGCTTTAGAAAACGAAAAGGTAATCAATTATTTGAATCACGAAATCACCCGAAATTTAGTAAGAATCGGCGGAATGTATTTGGCGTATACTGACAATAAAATGATTGGTTCATTGTATCACGTTGTAAATGACATCGAACGAATTGGCGACCACGCTGAAAATATCGTTGAATTTAGTGAAGCATACGTGGAAAATGGGAAAATGTTCTCCGAAGAAGCGATTACCGAATTGACTAATATCTCAAAAAATGTTGAAACTATTCTTACTCGCGCGATTAATGTATTTTCAGCAGGAGAATATAATTCGGTAGTAATGGATAATATTCACCTTGCTGAAAAAGCAATAGATTCTGAAATAAAACAATACAAAGAAACACACATAAAACGTTTGGAAAAAGGAACCTGCAATCCTACATCAGGAATGTTGTATGTGAATATGTTAACAGATTTAGAGCGTATAGCGGATCACGCAACAAATATTGCATATTCGCTTAGATATCAAAGTAAATAATACTAAATTGGAAATTAAGTCCCGCAGAATGTTTGGTATTTGCAGAAATTTCTTTCCGGTGGTTGTGAATACTTTCCCGAATCTTCATAAGGATTATGCAGCGCGCTAAGCAGATTATGAGCAACTGACAAATCTCCGGTTTCCGCCGCAGTTAACGCTTCTTCAACGCGATGATTTCTTGGAATAACAGCCGGATTATTTTGTTTCATTATTGCGGCAATATCATCCCAACCTTGCGGTTGCCTAGCTAATCTTGATTTCCAATTTTCATGCCACGTTCCAAACATAGGTAACTTTATCATCATATGGTTGTCCGGTGACGGGCGCTCGCTAATCATATTGTACAATATGCGAAAAGTATTCGTATAATCAAATTTATGTTCTTCCATTAAGCCAAGTAATTCTGTAATCAAGTCCACATCCTGCGATTCATCATTAGTAATTCCTAATTTGCTCTTCATGCCCGCAAACCAAATTTTATCATATTCTTTTTGATAATTTATGATTTCTTCTTGCGCCAATTCTACCGCTTTTTTCTCATTTTTATCTATAAGCGGCAATAAAGATTCTGCAAATCGTGACAAATTCCACGCACCAATGTTCGGCTGATTTTTATACGCATAACGCCCAAAAGTATCAATAGAGCTAAACACTGTATCCGGATTGTAAGTGTCCATGAAAGCACATGGACCATAGTCAATAGTTTCACCGGAAATCGCCATATTATCAGTATTCATAACGCCGTGAACAAAGCCAACCAACTGCCATTTTGCAATTAATTCCGCTTGAAGTTTTGCAACTTCACGTAAAAGTAAAAGATAGCTATTCTTATCATCTGCAAGATGCGGGAAGTGCCGCCAAATAGTGTAATCAGCGAGATTTTTTAAATCCCCTTCGGTTCCATACGCGGACACGAAGTCAAAAGTACCAACTCTGATATGACTTGCCGCCACACGCGTCAAAACTGCACCTTGTAAAACTTTTTCACGGATAACATCTTGTCCTGTAAGGGCAACCGACAATGATCTGGTTGTAGGAATTCCCAAGTAAAACATCGCCTCGCTGATAATATACTCCCGCAGCATTGGCGCGAAGGCGGCAAGTCCGTCACCTCGGCGCGAATAAGGTGTGCGCCCCGAACCTTTCAACTGAATATCAAACCTATCGCCATTCGGCGTGATTTGCTCGCCAAGCAAAACTGCTCGCCCATCGCCAAGCATAGAAAAATGCCCGAACTGAAATCCGGCGTAAGCTTGCGCTATGGGTTTCGCTCCATGTGGTAAAGCATTACCCGTAAATATTTCCGGGGTTGATTTTAACATATTAACGTTTAAACCTAAATTCACGGCAAGTTCATCATTAAAAATAACCAACTGCGAAGCGGGAAATGTAGCAGGATTTTGTTCGCTGTAAAATATTTCAGGAAGCTTTTCTGCATAAGTATTTTCAAAATTCCAACCGGCGTTTGACATAGAAATATCATCTCCTTACAAATGTTATTATTTGAAATAATTGTAATACTTATACTAAAAAAACCCTGCAATCTTTCGATTGCAGGGTTTTTGACTAATAAATTAAATAATTATTTCAGCTTACGGTCTGATGATTGTAATATTCGGTGTGAAGTCTGATTCCAAACCAACACTTGAACGTACAGACGCAAGGTCACCGCCGTCTATGCCTGTATGCTCGTTGATGTCGAACATTTCATAAACACCATGTATCCAAAGCGGATTATTACGCGTCATACCAACTCTGTTTCTAATTTCTTGATAATCATTAGCCGTAATTATGTCGCCGTCAGCAGCCATAGAAATTGGATACAACCAGAAAGAAGTTTCCTCTCCCGCTATGAATTCAGATAAATTCAACACTCCGCCGCGGATAGAATAATCTTCAATTTCAAGAGTTATATCTGTAACCATATACATTTCATGTCTGTCATTAAAACCTAGAGTTGTTCCTCTTCTTATAAGTCTAAGAGTATATGTACCATCAATCGCTAACTCAACGCCTTGCACCAAATCGCAACCGGGAAGAGTGAACTCAAAAGCGCCATCGTTGTTTGTGAAGATTTCGTCAGCAACAGAAATAATCGGCACGCCGGCTGCATTTATAAGTTGAACAGAAATACCTGCGTCCATATTAACACGAGGAACAAATCCGAATTGCGGAATACGAGTTCTAACTTTTTTCGCAAGTTGTGCAATACCGCTGATTACAGTGTTACCTTCAATCGCGTATTCTTCAAAAATCACGCTAGTGTTAAAGAATTGAGCATGCTGTGTGCCCAAAGTATCAAAGTATACTCCACTTGCTCCTAAGAAGCTAAATGAAAGTCTTCCATCATATGGACCGTCATAGCCTGCAATTTCCAAAGTTTCAGCAAAACGGAATTGAACATTGTCAGTTACATTTGCTCTGAATCTTACAATAATGAAAGCATGATCTTCATCAGGATTAGCTATATCCATATACGGAATTTCTAAATCATGAGCAACATTAGCAGCAGCTCCGCCAACCGGAATAAGTGTAAGCAACATTAATCCGTCTGCAACATTGGCGCCAATAAAACCAGGTGATGCTGAATATTCAAATACATCTCCGCCAACGTGCATTGGCATTATTTTGTAATCAAAAGAGTTCATGCCTAATCCATCTCTAACATCTACAATTTCAATGAAATCAGACGTAAATGCCAACGGAATGTTTAACATATCAAACGCCGGGAAATCGCTTAGATAGATATGTAAGTCATAATAAAATCCTGTGATTAACGCATCGGTAGTTACTTCTCTCGGTTGAGTCGGATCATCGCCTGCTTGTGCAGCTTCATAAATGATTCCGATGATTTGCCCTTCCATCGGAAGTGGAGCAAAAGTAATCAAAGCAACCGGAGTTTCAAAATTATCAGCAAGAACAAACTCAATATCAGGATCTGCATTAACGATAGCAATAACTTCCGAAGTTATTGTAATAGTTGGCATAAAACCTGGAACAAAGAATTCTTCTGCGTTCCATCTAACAACAACTTGTGCAGGGCTGCCATCCGCAGTAATAACATCAAATGTTGTAGGCAAGTTAAGGTCAGCAAAAGTTGCCGCGCCCGCTACTTCAACAGGGTCATTGTCTACAAGTGACTCTATTTCAACAACTTGTGTAGCCGCCGCAATTGGATGCGTGAAATACGGATAAATAATCATCGGCTCTGAAGTAGGCGCACCTACAAACAAGCTTTCATTAAACGGATTAAAATGGTTATTACTTACATCAAGCACGCCGTCATATCCGTTACGAGTAGCAAGAGAGTTTGCAGTTTTTACCGCAAAGTCCATATCGCCTGTAAAATCGTTAAATTCAACAGTTACGTTAGTATTCACGATATTTGGAGTTAATCCCCAGTTATCTTCAAATCTTAAACCGTTTACATTATTGAAAAAGTTTCTTGTTATGGTAACATCATCAGACGCAACAAAAGCAAATCCGATGTTTTGCGGACCTACACCATTTTCAACAAGGTTTCCTTCGATATGTATACTGCTCGCCTCAGGGTTAAAATAAGCTCCAAAATTAAGTTCAGTGAAAACATTGTTAATCACGTTCATATTTTGAATACCCGAGAATCCTGTTATACCAATCAAATTATCAGTTGTCGCCACAGGTATCGGCGCGCTTCGCGGAGCAGAACCATCAAATATGTTGTTTTGGAAAGTAACATCGTCCGCTCCAACTGTAACAAGATAATTAGTCACATCACCAGTTTGATTTCCGCCGTATGTAAACGTTAAACCATCAACAACCGTACCAACTGCACCTGCTTGAATCCATACAGCACCGCTAATCACAGCGCCATCTTCACTAAATAATGTAATCGGCGTGTTGATGATAATATTTTCATAAAAAGTACCAGCCGAAACAATGATAGTATCTCCCGGATTTGCCGCATTGATAGCCGCTTGTAAGCTATCGTTAGGACCAACGCCTATAGTTGCGTTGCCAAGGTCAATATTCGAGTTATTCGGTGAGTATACATTCGGAATTCCCGAGAAGTTGTTATCCGTCGCGTCTACATCAACCATTGCACGAATATCATATCCGTCAGAATCAACAAAATAGTTGTCATTAACAACTACGTTTCCGCCGTTATCAATAGAAACAGCCGCAAAAGTAGAATTTGTAAATGTATTACCTGTTACGGTTACATCACCTGTATTCGGTCCCCATGAAAGAACAGCAACGTCAGCGTCAGTTATAGTATTTCCGTCAACCACAACATCATCAGCGCTTGCAATAAAAATCGCCGCAGATGACCAACCTGTTGAAAGACTTTGGAATCCTTCAAATTCGTTGTCTCTAATTTCAGCTGTCAATGCATCCGGATTTGAAAATCTACCGATTACAACTGCATTTTTACCGGCAAGATTAGGATCATTAACATACTGCGGATCAGTTATAAATGTTGAGCCTTCCAATACAAGATGACCTACCGCGCCGGCATCATTACCGAATTCAATAGAGTTTCTATTGATATTTCTAAATGCAGAATCAGTAACCGTCGCGTTGCCTGTATTAACCACAAGACCTCTGCCGGTTGTCCATCCATTCATACCATCAGGACCATGTATGTTTTGAACGGTAACATTTGTCAAAGTAATATCGCCGTTCGCTTCAATTCCTCTGAAGTTTTGTCCGCCATGAACATTATTAACAAGAGCCGGACCTTGAACTATTAAATCGTCAAGAACCACGCCCGCGTTAGTTCGAACAAGCGGCATTTCACTGTCATTACTACTACCACCAAAATCAAAGGTCGCCCCCGGCTGAATTGCCGCGCCGTTTCCTTGTACCGTTACTCCGGCCGGAATTTCAAGCGTCTCTGAAAGTAAATATGTACCTCCTACCTCCAAAACAATAACATCGCCGTACACCGCTGCAGCCGCAGCTTCTTCAATTGTCGCGAAATCAACACCGACTATTAAGTCATTCGCGCTTACTGTCATCGGTACAATGACTACAAATGTAAGCATCATACAGATTGCCACTATCAAAGATAGCGTTTTTTTCATAATCCTCTCTCCTTTACCCTTTTTTAATATATTTGCATTTTATTTTTTTCAATTATTTTACAAACAATTTTACCCATGAAGCATAAACACAATGGTTGAATAAATAATTCTCGCGGCTTGCGCTCTCGTCGCATTATCCATAGGCGCGAAACTTCCGTCAGGCATTCCTGATATAATTCCTGCCATTTGCATAAACGCAACGGCATCTTGCGCCCAATCAGCGATTTCGTTCCAATCTGTAAATTCACGTTGACCGGCAACGGCTTGTCCGTCACTAATTGCTCTCGAAACCATTACTGCCATTTCCTGTCGCGTAATATTTCTGCCTATTCCGAAAGTTCCGTCATCAAAACCTAAGATAAGCCCTGCGTTAACCGCGCTCGCAACGTATCTATACGCCCAATGTTGAGCAGACAAATCGGTAAAATCACATTCTGCAGTTGCGTCAAAAACGCCCAAAGCTCGAACCAACATTGCAGCGAACTGTTCACGTGTTACATTACTTTCCGGTTCAAAATGAGTTTCGCTCACTCCGTTTAACAATCCCGCGTCCACCAAAGTGATTATATACCAATATGCCCAATGAGTTTCCAGTAGGTCGTCAAAATCTCTAAACTCAAACAGCGGAGTTCCGTCAACAGTAACGGTTGCGCTTGTTTCAGTAAGAGTGGCAATAACCCATACCGAATCCGGCATTAAGTTCTCAAAAATTTCATCAGTATAAAAACCGATTGTTCCGATTGGCGTTTCAAATTCAAAAGAAGCAACAAAAGTTCTGCGCATAGCTATTACATCCGCCGCTAAAACCTTAATGATAAAAGTGGTAATATTCTCGTCTGCATCAATCCTGATACTCATAACTCCATTATTTTCATCAATAGCGCGAATCGCCATATTCTGCAATAAATTCGATGGAACTTCAAATGTAAGAGTATCACCAACCTGCGCATCAGCCGGAGGAATAACGGTTGTAATCGCATTACTCGCGTCCGGATCGGGAATCCACGGATTCTGCGGCGAAGGCGGAGTAGTCGGCGTTTCACTTGGCTCTACTATAATACTTTGAACGTTTACAGTCGGAAAAACTAAGTCAAACGCACCACCCGGCTCGGTTGGTGCTATGAAAACCATAGCTCCCCACTCTGCCGCATCATCAAAAACAGTATCAGCCGAAGTTGCAAAACGAATATCAGGATCACCCGCACCAACAGCAACAAATCTAATTGTTACAAGTGTTTCTTCATTTGTTATAGCCCTCGCGTTGTTGGTGAAACGCAACATATACAAACCTCGTTCGTTATCAAGCATTGCATAATGATGATCGTTGGCAAAAACTGTACCGTTCCAAAAAAGAGGATTGCCGTAATCATCAAAGTATTCACTAACTGCTTGTCCGGGAATTACCCCCGCGCTTCCATCACCATGACGAATTTCTTGAACTGTCTTTAATCCACTAAGTACACGATCTCCATTTTGGTCAACAACTATAACTACATCAGGGTTAAAATGAACAGGTGTTACAATATCTACTGCTACCATATTTTCAACACGAATAGTCGCTTCAATAATATCTCCAACTCTTGCAGTGGTTCTGTTAAGAGTAATCGAAATAGTAGGCTCACCTTGCGCAAAAACCGAAACAGCAGATGTAAACATGGTTAAAGCCATTGCTAAAATTATTAAAATTGATATTATTTTTTTCATCTTATATCCTCCGCGACATTTATCAGCAAGTAGCTATTAGTTTACTCTAAAATCAATATCAACACCCGGACCTATCCAGTTTTCTACCAACTCACCGTGATAACGGCGTTCATATGCATGCGATATTGTTGCTTCCATAAAATCATAATATGCCCAATGAGATGAGTCAAGGTCAGGCCAAACAGTTATAAGTTCCGGAAGAATACCGCGCGCGTCAACATGACGCCCTAAAACACGGTTTATAAGGGTTACCGCTTCTGCTCTTGTTATAAATTGGTTGGGTCTGAATGTTCCGTCAGGAAAGCCTACTATCCAGCCCAATTCAACTGCGCTCGCTATCTCTCTTTCAGCCCAATAAAGACCTGCCACATCAGGGAAATTATGAGTTGCGTAATCCGAAGTGCTTGTAAATCTCATAGCGATAACTGCAAATTCCGCTCTTGTTATATTGTTTCTTGGTCTGAACAATCCATCATTGTATCCGCGCACTATTCCAATGCTTTCAATAGTTCCGATAGCCATGGCTGCCCAATCTCCGTCATTCGGCACATCAGGAAAATATGATTCCGCTCGTCTGAAATGCATACGCGTTTCCCTTGCTAACAATCGAAAGAAAATAGCAGCAACTTCTTCTCTCGTAATATTATCTTCAGGCGCAATTGTTCCGTCATCTCTTCCGAAAATATAGCGATAGTGTTCCACCGTCAGCCGAATTGGGGGGTAATCTTCAACAAATGGCGGCCTGAAAGTAATACCGGGACCACCGGGGCGCGACGGCGGGATTTGCGTATACCTAAATGTCAAATTAATTGGATTTCCTAAACCAAACGGTATGTTTACTGTACGCTGTAATTGCGGAATAGTAAACCCCGGTCTATCAGGTAAAGTAATAATTATAGTCGAACTTTCCGGATAAGGTCCTATTGTGAAAACGCCGTCCGGACCGGTTACTATGGTTTGCTGAGGGCCACCGTTTACTGTGTATGTTATCGTCAATCCGGGAACAGGTCTCGTTGCTCCCGAATTAAGCCTTTCAGTAACTGTTCCTGTTATTACATGCGTTATAGGCACAAAAATCGGCTCAACATCAAAAGATTCCGTAACATTATCAAGATTAGCCAAAGCATCAGGATCCCAACCATAGAAACTATATCCTAACGGAGGTTGCGGATTCCCGGGAGGAATATAACCTGCGCCGCCATGATACACATACTGAGTATACCAAGGGTTGCCGTCGCGGTCTAAAAACCTTATTACATGCCTTACTCTAATTATATGAAAATCAATATCTTCCACTCTTGGGAAAATAGGCAAGTGTCCGTAAGTGGTGTTATGATGTTCATTGTCGTACATAATTACTCCGTAACGGTGAGAGTCATCTATAATCTCATAATCCGGAAGTTCGGGAAAGTAAGTTTTATAAAAACTATAATTTATGGTTCCGACAGTTGTTCCCGCTGTATAATTTAAAACAACAAGCAATACCGATTCGCCGGCGGTTAATGTGTAGCCATCGACAAGTACGGATTCAACCATAATATTTTCGCTATTTGCAGGAAACTGCGGGTTTATCACTAATTCAAAATTTGCTCCGGCAACCACTGATTGTAATGTTGCAAGTTGTGTTCCGGTAGTAGTAGTCACATAAACCGGCAAGGTTATATTAGTTATATTTCTCGCATCTCTCAGATACACATGTACACTGAAATCCCCTGTAATATTAACTTCGTCAATCTCTACTCCATCTACATAGGTTCTGAAATAAACAACAGGATTATAACCATCGTTTATATTTGCAAACGAATTTTCACGCACTCCAAGCAACACTGTTATATTTACAACAATTAACAGCGCTAAAAGTAAGCATATTAACTTAGGGAGCGTTTTAGAAGAATTTACTTTTAATAATTTCATTGTCTCTCATCTGCCTCCTTATCATTATAAAAAATATCTAACATAATCTGTAATATTAATCATTACACCTTGTTTCCACAAAAAAGCTTTTAAGTAATAGCCTGTCCCATAAACCGGTAAATAAATTTCTGTATTAAGCGTATCTCTCTCTCCCGGATTAATTGTCCCATTAACAAAAGAAAACTCCTGCAATCGGTTATCCGCATCATAAAGGGCAAGAAATAATGTTAAATCTTTATCAAAATGTGTGTTATTAAAGATTTCTGCCGTGGTCGTCGCTTTAACTGTGTTTTCATCAATTTCATTTCTGCCAATAGTTATATCGGCAGATACAACCTGACCGATAAGTTCAATATTCGCCGGAATCTCAATTACATCAGTTACTTGGCTTCGCGGATCTACCGGAAAATAAATCGCATATCGCGCAGCACCGGTAATAGAATCAAAAATATTTCTGTCGTAATAATCTCGCGGATTACTTTTACCATCGCCATCGCTTTGCCGTGATAATCTAACGGTTGTTTCTCCTCCGCCGACCACTTTCATATAAATTGAGTACAAACGCCGTCGTTCCATCCAATTTCTGTTAACGTTAGGGCTTGTAACCCAAACTCCGATTACACCAGTTGTATTGTTTACAAATGGATGACGAATTTCATTAGGAAAAAAACTCCACCCCTGAGTGGGATTAAATTGAAAGTATTCCCGAGCCAACCGTCTATAACCAATTAACTTTTTACCTTCCGAATCACACACTTGCAATAATGATGGATTAAAATGAAGAGACGGCATTACTTGTGAAAGCATTCTAAACCCTGATAAATATACATTTACCATTATTATTTCACCATAATGCGCTCTTGAAATTGGATTTCCCAGTCTATCGGTTATTACAATTTCTATTGTTCCCAAATCATCAGCTCGCACAGGCAAAGTTACTATATTTATTATAAGCAATGTTATAATAAGTACAGATATAAACCTGTTCATTAGCTTTCTCCTTTGCGTTGTCTATGTTTTTTACAATGATTTGCATATATATAAGAAAAATATACAAACTCGATTTACTTAGTATACCATAAAATTACCAAATGTCAATACTTTTTTTTAATATCATTATTTAATGCTTCTAGTATTGTTTTTTATTTTATTATAATTACCCGAATCTACGCGGCGATTACACTTACAAACGATGATTGGGACACAAGATGCGTTGCTGAAATCGAAGAGGTGGTAATTCTCGAAAATGACGCACGTTTTACGGAATGAGAACATAAAAAAATAAAGCCCTTGAATAATCAAGGGCTTTATAAGATTCTGGCGGAGAAGGAGGGATTTGAACCCTCGCGCCGCTTTCACGACCTACACCCTTAGCAGGGGCGCCTCTTCGGCCAACTTGAGTACTTCTCCGCGTCGCAACAGCCTCACTTTATTGGTTCGGTGTTGCTCCTATTTACGCTTCTTGCTTCAACACTTCAACGCCTTTGTAGTAACCGCAAGCTTTACAAACCCTGTGCGGGATTTTATACTCCTGACAACGAGGACATTTTACCATACCGGGAATCACAAGTTTCCAGTTTGCGCGTCTTTTATCGCGTCTTGCTTTCGATACTTTTCTTTTTGGAACCGCCATAATTACACCACCTTTGCAGTATTAAACATATAACTCTCATATTATAACACAAGTTTCGGATTTGTCAATAAGAATTTCAAAATTTTTCAAAAATTCGTTAAAAATTCATCAAAATTTGCATTTTTAATCTATACTCTATACTCCCAAAAATCCGGATTCACTCTCAGACCGGCTTGCGCGTTCCATAAGACTCGCGGCAACATCTTGCGGCGGCTTTCCGTCATATAAAATTTTGCAGCATTCATCAACAATTGGCATTTCAACGCTAAATTTTTCAGACAACGCTTTTGCCGCGCGCGCCGTGTTCACGCCTTCAACAACCATTTTAATTTCATCTTGCGCTTGGACAAATGATTTTCCTTGTCCCAAAAGCATGCCGCACCTACGATTTCGGCTGTGTTGGCTACAACAAGTCACAATTAAATCCCCAACGCCGGCCAACCCCGAAAACGTTTCCGCTTTCGCGCCCATAGCAACGCCAAGCCTGGTCATTTCAGCAATCCCACGAGTCATAAGAGCCGCTTTTGTGTTGTCGCCATAACCTAAACCATCCGAAATCCCGGCACAAAGCGCGATAACATTTTTTAATGAGCCCCCAAGTTCAACTCCCAAAATATCAGAGTTTGTATACACACGAAAATAAGGGTTCATAAATATTTTTTGCACAAATTCAGCTGTTTTGATATTTTTCGCCGCCACAACATTGGTGGTTGGCAACTTCCGTGACACTTCTTCCGCGTGAGACGGTCCGGACATAACCGCAACATCAGCATTTGGAATTTCATCACTAATTACTTGTGTCAGCGTAAATAATGTTCCTTCTTCCAATCCTTTTGAAATATTTACAATTATTTGCCCGTTTTTCACGTGCGGTGACAAAGCTTTCGCAGTTGTTCGAACCGCAAAACTCGGCGTTGCCATAACTATTAAATCGGCGTTTGCACAATCTGCAATATTGTTAGTAAATTCAATCGTTTCAGGAATTTTAATGCCCGGCAAAAATGGTTTATTCTCGCGTTCTTTTTTCAAATTTTCGCATTCAGCAACATCATAAGACCACAAAGTCACGCTATGCTCCATGCTACTAAGCATAACCGCAATTGCCGTTCCCCAGCTTCCTGAACCTATAACTGAAATTTTCATTTTTTAACTCCAATCTTATTTTCCTCACCATTGATTAATCGCACAACATTCGAACTGTGCATTTTCAAGCATAGCACTGCCAAAAACAGAAAGTATGCTATCAAATAACCGTCAAGTTCAAGCATAAATGCAAAAGCCACCGTACTTATCGCACCCACAATCGAACCAAGTGATACATAACGCCAAATTACCATTGTCACAAGCGAAATTACCAATGCCGCCAATCCAATAATCGGATGCGCGAACATAATCGCCACAAGGGATACCAGCACACCTTTTCCGCCTTTAAAACCAAAATAAATCGGAAAATTGTGTCCAAGCACAGCTCCTGCTCCCGCTATGTATAGATATGTTGGCTCGTCCCGAAATATAACCAAAGTCACCGTCATAACTATTACAGCTTTCAAAACATCACCAAGCAGAACTAAAATCCCTGATGTTTTACCCATTGTCCGCATTGCATTAGTCATTCCGGCATTTCCGCTGCCATGTTCCCGAATATCAATATTTGATTTAAGTTTACCAACGATAATCGCCGTATTTATGCTTCCAATTAAGTATGCAACCGCCATAATTATCAATTGCGTGATTATACTACTCATATCCAATGCCGCTAACCATTGTGCCATTATTGTTCTCCCCCATTTGAGACTTAGATTGCGTGTCTTTTCGCAATCTATAGCCGAAAAGTGCAGGGGCGTAAGATTTTGCTCTGCAAAATCCTCAGCCATCTGCCTAACTCCCTAATTTTCACATTCTAAATTTACTGTATTTACTGTTCCCCACGTTCCCTTATCGAAAACCTAATCGGCGTTCCCTCGAAACCAAAAGTATCTCTAAGTCTATTCTCCAAATATCTGATATATGAAAAATGCGCAAGCTGCGCTTTGTTGACAAAGATTACAAACGTCGGAGGTTTCGCGCTTGCTTGCGTTGCATAATAAATTTTCAAACGTTTTCCTTTATCGCTCGGCGGCTGGACCATTGCAACGGCATCGGCAATACAATCATTCAAAATTCCGGTAGAAATTCGTTTGGAATTCTCGGCAACCGCAGAATTGATTACATCAAACATTTGCTCAACTCTTTGCCCTGTTAGTGCCGAAATAAACACAATGGGCGCATAAGTCATGTATGCCAAACCTTCCATAACCCGCTTTTTATACTCACCAAACGTATGATTATCCTTTTCAATCAAATCCCATTTGTTCACAGCGATTACACACGCCTTCCCCTGCTCATGCGCGTAACCTGCAACCTTGGTATCCTGCTCGGTAACCCCCTCCTCGGCGTTTATCATAATCAAACAAACGTCCGATCTGTCAACCGCCGCAAGCGCGCGAACAACACTGAACCGCTCGATATCTTCTTCAATTTTACCTCGTTTCCGCATTCCGGCGGTGTCAATAATCACATACTTTTGATTATTCTTCTCAAACTCACTATCAATAGCATCACGAGTTGTCCCCGCAATTTCGCTTACAATTGCGCGATTTTCGCCAAGAATTTTGTTAACCAATGATGATTTCCCCACATTCGGTTTACCGATTACCGCAATTTTGATAACATCTTCTTCCTCATCGGAATTGTCAGGTTCAGGTAAGTTCGCCACAACTTCGTCAAGCAAATCGCCGACCCCCATTCCGTGAACCGATGATACAGCAAAAGGTTCGCCAAGTCCAAGATTATAGAATTCATAAATTTCCATCGGAGGTTTTCCGACATTGTCAACCTTATTGCACACCAAAATTATCGGCTTTCCCGATTTTTGTAAAATTGTCGCAACGTCCTTATCATTCGCCGTCAAGCCATCACGAACGTTAACCATAAACATTATAACATCAGCCATATCAATGGCAAGCTCCGCCTGCGACCGCATTTGCGAAAAAATCACATCTTTACTATGCGGCTCAATTCCGCCGGTATCAACAAGAGTAAATTTTTCACCATTCCAATCGGCGTCGGCGTAAATTCTGTCCCGCGTTACGCCCGGCGTATCTTCAACAATGGCAATTCGCGTTCCCACTATTTTATTAAAAAGCGTGGATTTTCCAACGTTAGGTCTACCCACAATCGCTACAATCGGTTTCATTTCATTTCCTCAATTCTTCGTAAAATTCGCAACCGTCAACTGTTAATGTTTCCGCCTTTACATTTAACGTTTTCTCAATATCTGCAACCGTTACATCATCTAAAAACACAGTATCGTTTGCTCGTAACATACATTTGGGAATTAACAATTTCTCACCCAAATCAATTCCTCTCAATTGATTAATTATATCTTGTCCGGTAACTAATCCGCTAACCGTAATATTCTCACCAAAAAATTCATTTTTTATTGCAAACACTTGTGTATTCGGCGAAACAGTTTTAGTAAGCTCAGTGATAAATTCAAATGACGCAAAGCCTGTTACAATAGTTTTTTTTAATTTTGACGATTTATTTTTTTCATCATAAGCATCTATAAATTCTTGCTTAAACATTGCCATCAGCCCAACGCCATTTTCAATTTGAAGAAAATCTTCATAATTTTCAAACGCAGGAATTGCTTGTTCAGCAAGCAAATAAAACTCATCTGCCAAAAATACAAATCTCGTTCCGGAGCTGTCAATCATTTTCGCTTGACACTTCTCAGTGTCAGCAATAACAGCTCTTGCAGAAGTTTTATCAAATGGTATTAAACTTGGCAAACCTTCACGAAACTTTGTCAAACCAACCGGAACAACCGACACACTTTCAATCGCAGGAGCTAACTTTGCCAAATCATTAACTGTACGTAAAAGCTCTTCTCCATCATTAATTCCACGGCAAAGCACAATTTGACAATTCATCGAAATACCGTTGTCCGCAAAACGTTGCATAATTTCTAAAACATTATCCGCATTTGGATTCTTAAGCATTTCAACTCGTAATTTCGGATTTGTGGTATGAACCGAAACATTAATCCGCGGCAGATTATATTCGATAATTTTCATAATATCAGCTTCACTTAAATTTGTCAATGAAATATAATTTCCTTGCAAAAATGACAAGCGGTAATCATCATCTTTAAAATAAATGCTCTCCCGCATATTTGGAGCATTTTGATCGATAAAACAAAAAACACACTTATTAAAACACTGTTTTGGCGCGTCAATAAGCAAAGTTTCAAACTCCAAACCTAAATTTTCAAAGTCCTCATTTTCAATTTTTATTGTCCGGTCAGCAAGTTCTAAAATAACCTCTTCCTCACTTGATAAAAACATATAATCAAGGAAATCTACAACAGGTTTACCATTTATGTTAACTAAAACATCACCGATTTTTACGCCGGCAACATCTGACAAGCTATTTTGCTTTACGTTTTTAATTTTAATCATTAGTCAAGTTTTCCCAGCATTGCTGCTCCAATTATTCCTGCATCATTTCCAAGCTGTGCTATCACAACTTTTGTGCTGTCTTCGTATTGTGTTCCATACGCGATTTCCGTCATATATTCACGAAGCGGAACTAACAAATTATCCCCCTCATTACTCACGCCGCCACCGATTGCCACAATTTCAGGCTGAAAAATTGTAATGATATTAGTGAGCCCTTCCGCAAGATATTTTAAGTAGCTTTCAACAATTTTCTGTCCCGTTTCATCGCCTGCTCGCGCTGCGTCAAAAGCAGTTTTTCCGCTGATTTTATCAAGTTGTCCGTCAACCAATGTCCAAATCAAGCTTTCTTGGTTAAGAACAACCGACCCGTAAGTCATACGTTTCAACGCGCCTGCTGATGCGTAAGCTTCAAAACAACCTTGTTTTCCGCAACCGCAAATCGCGCCGCCCGTTTTTATCACCATATGACCAAGTTCACCGCCGCGATATTTATGACCTCCGTAAATCTTACCGTCAATAATAATTCCGCCGCCAACTCCGGTTCCAAGTGTTATCATTACCGAATGTTTGCAACCTTTTGTCGCGCCTGCAACAGATTCTCCAAGCGCCGCTACATTCGCATCATTTCCGATATAAATTGGTTTGTCAATATATTTTCTAAGCTCATTCCACGAAACACCGTTAAATTGCATTAAATTCGGCGAATAAAATACCGTAACATTTTCAACATCAATTGTTCCCGGCATTGCAATGCCAATATATTCTATATTTTCCATAGAAACGCTGGTTTTCCCAACAAGTTCAGCACATAAATCGGCAACCGCTTTCACGATTTGCTCTGCTGATAACTCTTTCCCGGTCGGAACATTTGCTTTCGTCAAAATTTCCCCGTTTTCATTAACAATGCCAACCTTAGCCGATGTTCCTCCAAAATCAATCCCTATATAATGTTTCATTACATTACCTACTTCCTTCCAATATCTTTACGATAGTGCATATCTTTAAAAGAAATTTTCTCTACCGCGATGTAACTCGCCGAAATCGCTTCATCCAAATCAGCTCCAATGCTTGTCACGCCAAGCACACGTCCGCCTGTGGTTAATACCAAATTATTGTCAACCTTTGTTCCCGCATGAAACACAATCGCACCTGACGCTTTCGCGTCACTCAAACCGCTGATTTCATAGCCTGTTTGATAGCTCTGCGGATAACCGCCGCTCGCCAAAACTACACAAACCGCAGCATTGCCACTCCACTTTATGTCAACTTCATCAAGCGTGCCATCAATTGTAGCAAGCATAATTTCCGCTAAATCACCATCTAATCTCGGCAAAACAACCTGCGTTTCGGGATCGCCAAAACGGCAGTTATATTCAATAACCTTTACCCCATTTTCAGTCAGCATCAACCCAAAATAAAGCACTCCGCGAAACTCGCGCCCCTCACTTTTCATAGCATCAACCGTGGGGCGGAATATTTTTTCCATACATTCGTTTGCAATATCGGTTGTGTAAATCCTACTCGGCGAAAAGGTTCCCATCCCGCCGGTGTTAAGCCCCAAATCGCCGTCCAACGCGCGTTTATGGTCTTGCGCCGATACCATCGGAACAATTGTAGTTCCGTCAGTAAATGCCAAAACCGAAACTTCCGATCCCGTCAAAAATTCCTCAATTACAACTCGCGCACCTGCATCGCCAAACTGTTTATCATCCATTATTGAACGGATTGCCTCTTCCGCCTCGCCAATAGTTTCGGCAATTATTACGCCTTTTCCAAGCGCAAGTCCATCAGCTTTAATTACAGTCGGAAACTTGTTAATTCCGCGAACATATTCAATTGCGGGAACCGAATTGTCAAAGGTTTCATAATCGGCGGTTGGAATATTATATTTCTTCATCAATTCTTTTGAAAATGATTTGCTTCCCTCAATAATCGCAGCGGCTTTGTTTGGTCCAAACGCTTTTAATCCTGCTTTTTGGAATGCGTCAACAGCACCGGCAACAAGCGGATCATCAGGAGCTACAACCGTCAAATCAATTGTGTTGATTTTAGCAAACTCAACAAGTTTAGGAATTTCCATAGCGCCAATCGGAACACATTCCGCAAGTTCGGCAATTCCGCCGTTTCCCGGCGCGCAATATATTTTAGTAACCTTCGAACTTTGCG
>Ga0123355_10005691_pt1 | contig 18315 bp, 28 predicted proteins | sample TergutEmb28metaG_3_FD_89872 | JGI IMG/M metagenome (GOLD analysis project Ga0123355, IMG submission 89872) | Embiratermes neotenicus P1 segment gut microbial communities from Petit-Saut dam, French Guiana - Emb289 P1 | ecosystem: Host-associated > Arthropoda: Insects > Digestive system > Gut ... | reverse complement strand
GAAATATTGCTATGTGATCTTATAAACGGAAAGTTATTTACAAATTCTACAGAATTTTTAGTTCTTGATTCCAAGTTTATTGACAGAGCAATAGTTGATGTCTGACTAAACGGACTAGGTATTGATATAGTAGCAGATTCTAATTTGTTCACTGTAATTAAATGAGACATAGTTTCTATACTATCTAGTTCACCCACAAGCCTATCGCCCCTGAAAACTGCTAGACCAATAGTTTCTAATCCACCTTGATTTGAAATAGGAGTTTCACCAGGTTTATAGCTGATATCTAGCTCATTTGAAGAAATATCTGTGCTTGGAAGATGTGTTTCAATTAAGTTTACTCCACCGAAGTATTGCATAAGCTTCGCGAGAAGAGTCTAACATGCTGGAATAAAATTGAGATAGGGTTACATTATCTGAAAAACCAGTATATTTATTTGAATTTATAATAAGGTCATAATATCTGGCAGATAAAGTTTCTAATGTAGCATGTGTTTTTTCTAAAAAATCAGAAGCATTTCCTCTACTTATAATGATTTTTGTGTCTGGTCTTATTTGTATATTGTTTGCAAGAGTAAATATATATTCAGAAATACCGGCGTGTAGCTAAGCTTTCTGATATTACTATAACCTTTGAATGAGATAAGTTTATTTTTTTACTTATATAGCCGTTTATGAGGCTAAGTGCAGAATCAATATTTACAGCTTCGACAGATATGATTTCAGATACACCAGACTGTCCACCCCCAGCTTCAGGTCCTCCGGCATCTGCCCCTATTGGCACGGAAAACTGAATACTTAATTTAATAGTACTATTAGTTCCCTCATCTATTCCAATAGCAATTGCATAAGCTGTACGCTCTATTCCAATAGAGTTATAGCACCCGAGTAAGTAGAGTAGAGAATATAATTAGAAGAAGCAAAAGAGAGATAGGTCCTGATATGGATTTTTTCATCAACTATTCCTCCTTTGCTTTAATGTTGCTAATAGTAGTATTAAAAAACTAAATCCAAATATTAAAATTAATGCAAAATATTTATATATATACTGCTCTATAAATTCTAAGTTTGAGGATCTTTGTATGGCAAGTGCAAGGCCTAGTATCAAAATTGCAATACTAGGGGCAATAACACTTTGTCTTTTGATACCTGTTAATTTTTTAAAGATGGATAGAATAAAGAATAGAGTTATAGAGATGTATGAAAGAGTAGCAAGAATCCATATAAATATAAAGAGGGCATCTATTCTTTGGATGAACTCTCCATATTCTACAAGTCTAGCAAGCAAGAAACCAGACATAAGTTCATTGCTATGCGTAATATAAGGAAATACAACAAGTAATAGTGTAGAGGTGAAAATTAGATATGCTCCCGATATAGCTACACTAATAATGGAAATTTTTCTAAAATCATTTGGCTCTCTTAAAAGTGGAGGTAAAAAGTATAGAAAGCCAAAGAGAGAGAAAACAGCAATATTACTAATTCCGATTAAGAAAGTTTCATTTATTCCATAGCCTAATATAGGAAATAAGTAGTTAAAGTCTAAATCTTGAAACAGAGAAATACCAATGATTATCATTGTAAACAATGCAGCAAGTATAATTAATATATTCATTCTAGCTATAGCTTTTAAACCAAGACAATTGATATAAGCAGCTGGAACTAAAAATAGTAATAATATAAATGCTATAGGAGTAGAGCTGAAATATATTACTGTTAAGCTATGTGCCATATATCTAACTAAAGTAGTGCTAATTATCACGAAAAAGGTGATATAAGCTATTCCAATAATCACTCTAAGTACTTTTCCGCCAAGATACTCTGAAACGTCTAAAATGTCTTTTGTCGCAAATGATTTAAATAATTTAGCTATTAACAAGGCGAAAACTACAGCAATAATTGTTATATAAATAGTGTTTAAGAAAAGACCAGTAGAAGTGCTCTTCAAAAAATTATTTGGTATATTTAATAAAAGCTGGTTTGTCATTACTATAACTAATAGAAGTATTCCTTCTTTTTTGCTAACTCTATATTCCATTTGTAGATATCTCCTTTCAGTTGCTTTTTCTAAATTTTATATTCTACATTATCTTAATTTCCACTTCATACTGATTTTTTCTTGAGTAGTGGCTTTTTTTGTGTTTAAAAAACCTGCTCTTTTATCATTTTTCCATATAGGAGGTACTATATATGATGAAGATTCACTGTTAGCGCTAAATGGCAAATATGGTGAAAGGTAAGGGACACCAAAAGATTTTAAATTTGCAAGTAGCGCGCCTAGTATAAATAATCCGAACAGCTAAACCTAGAAAACCAGAAAGAGCAGCTAGGGCAATAAAGGCAAACCTGAAGATTCTAAGGGCGAACCCAAACGAATAATCTGGTATTGCAAAAGAACATATACCAGTTATAGCAATAATTATAATAAGGATGGGGCTTACTAAACTTGCTCCAACAGCAGCATCCCCAAGTATTAATGCTCCGGACAATACCTATAGTTGGCCCGATTGCACTAGGAACTCTAAGGCCGGCTTCTCGTATAAGTTCAAAAGAAAGCTCCATTAATAGTATTTCAATAATGACCGGAAAAGGTACATTATTCTTTGAAGCAGCGATTGTAAATAAAAGCTCAGTAGGAATAAGTTCGGTATGATAATTTGCTACTGCTACATATATTGCAGGGAGCAGTAGAGCGATCCCTGCAGATATAAATCTAAGAAGCCTTAGTAAATTTGCATAAGAAGCTTTTAAATTTGAATCTTCAGGAGAGGATAAAAAATCAACAATTATAGAAGGCATAATTAAGGAGTAAGGACTCCCATTAATTAAAGCAATAACTCTTCCTTCTAACAAAGCTTTAGCTGCATTGTCAGGTCTTTCAGTAGCAAGCATTTGTGGGAAAGGAACCAGAGAACTATCTTGTATTAATTGTTCAAGTTGTCCAGCAGATAAAACAGAGTCAATGTCTAAATTGTTTATTCGAAATTTTACTTCAGCAACTAATTCATCATTAGCAATATTTTTCATATAACATATGGCAATTTTGGTGTTACTTATATTGCCGAACAGTACCACTTTCTACAATAAGATTTTCATTATTGATTATTCTTCGAAGTAGTGAAGTATTGGTTCTTAGATTTTCAACAAATCCTTCTTGACTTCCTTTTATAACAGTTTCATTATTAGGTGGCATGACACCCCTCATGTTGAATCCTTTAGTGTCAAGAACAAATGCAGTAGATATCGTATCTACTACTAAAGCGCAATCGCCAAAATTAACACCAGAAATTAATGTATCAAAATCTGTAGCCTTTGACACATTATTTTGAGGGATTAAGATATTATATAAATAATCTGTTAAGTCAATATTTTGTGAAGTTGTTTTAGTCTGAGCAGCAGATCTCTTTATAACGGCAGGGTTACCCTTTGTTTCGTTTGAATTTTCAAGTTGTTCGGAACTAGGAGTCATTAAGGGTTTTAGTAAGTAGTTGTTAACAAGCTCAGAACTCATCATGCCATCTATTCCGTACTAGAAGTGCATTATATTTTTTTCCCTTAACGATAATACTAAGTTCGCGTAGGATGACATCACTATTTATTAGTGCATTATATTTAATTTTAAGAAATTGAATATTTTTATCAAGTGAAGTTGAAATAGAAGTTTCTTCAGTAGGAGAGTTTGTTGAAGTAGGCCCGCGAATCTTCTTCTTTTGAGGCGCTACTATCACTACTAGCTGGTTCAGCTAGTATAAAGTTATGCTCTTTATGAGGTTCTTGATATATAAATAGATTTTCTAAAATACTTTTCAAATTAGCCATAAATACTCCTTAATATGTATTTTGATGAAACTATAGCTCCACAAAGATATCTTACTTTTCCCAGTATTAACTAAAAATATGTATGTGCTGGAAGAGTTTTTGTACTATATGTTTAGGGCTACAAAAAAGCATACGAAGAGATATAAGAAAACATTGATCTAAGAATAAGAAATATTCACAATTTGCAGTGAATTATGATATACTATTAAAAAATACAAAATTTGATAATTTTTTTAATAGTATCTATGATATAATTAAAAAGGTGATAGTGTGCGAAAGTATAAAATCTTAAAAGCAAATAGAGATTTTGTGTTCTTAAATATAAATGTTAGAAATACAAAGGGAAGTCGTAAGAAAAGAACTATTGGTCAATTAGGAAAAGGTAAGTTGTCATTAGGTTTTTTTAAATATGAATTATATGAGCAATGTTCAGAAGCGTGTTCTGAAAAATTATCATATGAGATAGCAAAGATATTAAAAAAACCATGTGCAAGAATTGAGTTTGCAAAAGATGCAAAAGGAGAATTAGGGATAATAAGTTTTTTGTTTGTAGATTACTACCAGATGCATGTAGACGCTAAAGACTTATTTAACAAACCAGATTTTGACAGAAAAGATTTCTTGACTATCAGTAGTATAGAGAATTTTTTAAAGACATATGGTGAAATGGAATTTAATAAATTTATAGGACTTATGGTATTTGATGCATTAGTAGGTGAAACAGATAGACATGAAGAGAATTGGGGTTTATTGAAAACAGGAAATCAATATCAATTGTCTCCAATGTATGATACAAGCTGTAATTTGCTAAGGGAGTTTAAGAATACAGAACATGCACAAAAATATTATGATGGAACAAAGAGTTTTGAAAACTATATACTAAAATCTAAAGTATTTATATTCAGAGAAGATAACAAAAAACAGTATACTCATTTTGAGTTGATAGAGGATTTATACAAAAAATATCCGAATGAAACATTAAAAGAAATCAAAAAATTAAAGAGAATAACTGAAAGAAAGATTGAAAGAATACTAAATAAATTACCAGAACAAATGATAGAAGAAGAGCATAAAGAATATATAAAAAAGTATGTTATTAGGAGAAAAGAAATTTTGTTTAATATTATAAGGGGAGGGGAAGTTAAGTGAAACAAGAATTATGGTTGATTTGGAAAGATCCGACTTCAAGAAGAAGATATGTTATTGGTACATTAAATAAATATCCGGAAGAATATGTTTTTGAGTATAATGTAGAAGTGATGGAGAAGCTTAAAACAATAGGTTTTGACTATTTCCCTGGATTTGAGAATATTAGCAATAGACATTCAAGTAGAGAATTATTTACAAATATAAAGAGCAGGTTGCCTAATCCTACAAGACCTGATTATATTGAGATTTTGGAATCATATGGACTAAGTAGCAGTAATACGGAAATGGAGATATTAGAAAAGACTAGAGGAAGGTTATATACAGATAACTTTGAATTTGTACTCTATTTTAATACAGATAGATTAGAGTTTGATATTGCTGGAACAAGATATTGTGAAGACTTAAAAAAATGCAAAGAAAATCTGCAAATTGGAGATAACTTAAGGCTAGAATTAGAACCTAATAACAAATATGATTCAAATGCAATAAAGATTCTTTATGACGAGAATAAAAATTATAAAATTGGATATGTTCCAAGATATTATAGTGAGCAATTATCGAGTCTATTAGAAAATTATGCTGAATATAAAGCTACAATTAGTGCCTTGAACATAGATTGCAAATTTAAGAGTGAGAATATTTCGGCTAAAGTAGAGTTGAAATTCTAAGAATGATGACAACTAATTAAGTCAAGCATGCAACTGCCAGAGATGGCAGTTTTTTCTATAATTGAGCAATGAATTTTAGTATCATATTACAAAAAACGATAGAATTAGAGATATTAATATGGTAAAATCCATATAGAATTTTTAAAAGTGTGATTAATGATCCATATTCATGTACATAATTTATATATATGTGTATTAACAAGGGCAAAAGGAGGTAAGAGAGTGACATATAAGTTTACGAATAGTAGTAAGAAAGCGATAGAGATTTCAAATCAGATTGCAGTGAAGTTAGGTCATAGATATGTAGGAACAGAGCATTTACTGTATGGATTAGTAAAAGAAGGAACAGGAATAGCAAATAAAGTATTAGAAAATCAAAATGTTGTAGCAGAAGTAGTAAAAGAGAAAGTAGAAGAGCTAATAGGTAAAGGCGAAATAGATTCAGGAGGCACGTCAGGGTTTACGCCAAGAACTAAAAGAGTTCTTGAAAATGCTTTTAGAGAAGCAAAAAAACTAGGCTCAGATTATATAGGAACAGAGCATTTATTGATTGGTATGATGAGAGAAGGAGATAGTATTGCAGTAAGAATAATGCTAGATTTAAATGTGAATCCACAGAAACTATATAATGAAATTGTTAAGGTAATAAATGAGTATGAAAGTGGAGATGAACCTGAAAGGGTTAAGTCTTTAAAGCGTGGACCAAGCAGCTATACTGCAACTCCGACTCTCAATCAATTTGGTAAAGACTTAACTAAAGAAGCTGCTGAACGGAAAGTTAGATCCTGTTATTGGAAGAGAAAATGAAATTGAAAGAGTTATACAGGTATTATCTAGAAGAAGCAAAAATAATCCATGTTTAGTTGGTGAACCAGGTGTTGGGAAAACTGCAATTATAGAAGGATTATCTCAAAGAATAATTTCTGGAGATGTTCCAGAAGTACTTAAGAATAAAAGAGTAGTGACAGTTGACATTTCTGGGATGGTTGCAGGTTCTAAATATAGAGGAGATTTTGAGGAAAGAATCAAGAAGTGCCTCAGCGAAGTAAAAAAGGCAGGAGATGTAATTTTATTCATAGACGAGATTCATACAATAGTTGGAGCAGGAGCTGCAGAAGGAGCAATAGATGCTGCAAATATACTGAAACCACTTTTATCAAGAGGTGAAGTGCAGTTAGCAGGAGCAACTACGTTAAATGAGTATAGAAAATATATTGAAAAAGATAGTGCACTTGAAAGAAGGTTTGCTCCAATAACTACGGATGAACCAAGTGAAGAAAGTGCAGTACAAATACTTAAAGGACTTAGAGATAAATATGAAGCTCATCATAATGTAAAAATAACAGATGCAGCTTTAGAAGCAGCAGTAAAACTATCTATTAGATATCTGAATGATAGATTTCTGCCAGATAAAGCTATAGATTTAATCGATGAAGCATCTTCGAAAGCAAAGTTAAAAGCACATACACAACCGGAAAAGCTAAAAGAGTTAGAAGAAAATATTGAGAAGTTGCAAAAAGAGAAAGAAGAAATGGTGCAAACTCAAGAGTTTGAAAAAGCAGCAAAATTGAGAGATGAAGAGCAAAAAGAGCAATTAAAGCTTGATGGACTCAGAAAGAAATGGGAGAATGATTCAGCTAGGAAGATAAGAACTATTACAGAAGAAGATATTGCAGAAGTGATAGCTAAAAGTACAGGAATACCAGTAAAGAGAATTAGTCAAAGTGAGAATAGCAAGCTCAAAAATTTAGAAAATGAATTACACAAAAGAGTAATAGGACAAGATGAGGCTGTAAGCAGTGTAGCAAGGGCGGTAAAAAGAGGTAGAGTAGGGCTGAAAGATCCTAATAGACCAGTAGGTTCATTTATGTTTTTGGGACCAACTGGAGTTGGCAAAACAGAACTATCGAAAGCATTAGCTGAAAACCTATTTGGTGATGAAAACAGTTTAATTAGAATAGACATGTCAGAATATATGGAATCACATTCAATTTCTAAAATGATTGGTTCTCCACCAGGATATATAGGATTTGATGAAGCGGGAGGACTAACAGAAAAAATTAGGAGGAAACCATATTCCGTAGTCCTATTTGATGAGATTGAAAAAGCGCATCCTGATGTAATGAATATGATGTTACAGATACTAGATGATGGGAGACTCACCGATTCGCATGGTAGAGTGGTTAATTTTAAGAATACTGTGGTAATAATGACATCAAATGTTGGTGCGAGATTAATTACAGATAAAAAGTCTCTTGGATTTACTGGGACGTTAGATGATAGTGATCAAAATTCAGAATATGAAGCTATTAAAAAAGAAGTGCTATTAGAACTTAAGAAAGATTTCAAACCAGAATTCATAAATCGTATTGATGAAATAATAGTGTTTCACAAATTGAGAGACAATGAAATAACTAAAATAGTAGAAATAATGGTAGATGGAGTCTCGAAAAAACTAGAAGATCAGAATATTAAAATATTAGTAGACAAGTCTGCAAAAGAATTAATAAGTAAAAAAGGAACAGATGGAAATTTTGGAGCAAGACCACTTAGAAGAGCCATACAAACACTAATAGAAGACAAACTAGCAGAGGAAATTCTAGACGGAAAGTTGAAATCGGGGGACGTTGCAAAGATAAGCAGTAAAAATGATGAAATTAAGATAAAGAGGGCGGCGGCTAAGGACACTAAAGCATAACTTATCTCTATGCATCAGAGATGCAAGAGCTAAGAAATAGACAAAAAATGGCGATTCTTGTTAATTGTAAGTTACAAGAATTCGCCGTATTTTATTGTATAGGAAAGTGCTTTTTAAAGTAGTTATAGTATAAATAATTTAGTAGTCACTTTGTTCCTACAAATGATACAAGAGTATAAAGTTATGGTATAATTAATAATATGAATTTTGTGAGGAGGATATAGATGGACGAAAATAAAGTAGTGTCGATGAGTTTAAGTACAGCAGTATGTGTGCTTGTAATGCTTGTATTAGTTGTTGGGGTAGCTTTTCTAGCTTATAGCAACTTGAATTTGAGAGCTGATATTGATGACTTAAATGCAGATCTTAGAGAGTTAAGGGGAGAACAAGAACAGGAATCAACAGGAGAACCAGCGGTTACACCACCTAGTAGCAATAGGGAGACAAACCAGAATAATGAAGGAGAAAGACAGCCATCAACTTTCCATGTGAGAAGAAGCTTAGCTGGTGGAGAATGGCTTCCTAATGAAGGATATACATCTTTTGAGTTTTTTGCTGATGGAACTTTTATATCTTTTGGAGGAGAAATTGACGTAGAGACAGGAAGAGGAACATATACAGTCAGCGAAGAAGAACCAGGTATATATATAATCACTTTGGAGGAAACAAGGGCTAGTAGAGAAATTGTTTTTAGATATGTATATGGTAGAAATAGATTAGATGATGCTGATGTGCCTGTGCTTTGGTGGTTTAGAATGTAATAGTGGAAAGACTCTGTTATAGGCAAAGTTAATAGTAAATATCAATCTGCACCATGAATAAATCAATGGAAGAAATCTTCTAACTAATGTAAAACTGCCTAGCATTGCTAGGCAGTTTTGTTAAATCATTGTGGCACTATGTGAAACAGTACAGGGTTTTCTTCACAATCCGGATCTGGATTTTCTACTAGTACAAATCCTCCGGTTGTGCTTCTGGGTTCAAAAACCCCTTCTTCTGTAAGACGAATTCTGTACGTCCAGACCACATGGTCTGGAAACTCTGGTATAAAATACCCCTCAACTTTGACTAGAGCGATATGGGGCCCTCCTGGTTGTGCTGTGAGACGAAGCAACTCAATGCCTCTATCCTCACGGAGGCTCCATCCCTCTGAATTTGTACGGACGGAAATGAAATGTGAAATTTCTATAAATTCCTCCACCATTTCTGCATGTTCTTGCATCTGAAGACGAAGATTGTTATTTTGAGTTTTCAAATAGATTGTTGAAAATCCAAGTATCACAATGGCAACTCCGAATGCTACAAATGCTAACAATGATTTTTTCATGTGCGTACCTCTCCCTTTTATAATGGTTACAAATTGGGAAGTATCACACTGACTTCCCAATAGGGAAGTCCTTTATGTAAGGTCTTCTATACTTTATATTATACTACTAGTTTATGTAAAACACAAATCGTATGCGTTTAGAAGGAAGTAATTTAATAGAAAATGAAATCATTTTAAAAAATATGGTATTATTGTACAAAATAATGTGCTATGCTATAATAAGCGTAGAATGCTCTTCGAAAAATACACAAAGCTTGTTACTATAAGAAATTTCGAAGAGGTCTAGCAGTAATAAAATTAACAATTTATTGTAGATTTGCAAATGCGAAAAATGCTTTATTTCTACATTGATGGAGATAAGGCGAAGAAGGTGTAATAAAGTTGGATTTTTTAATTATAATATACATTTTAATAATTATAATATTTGCGCTAGTTGCACTTTCTGTGGTGCAGATTCGTGCATCAGGAATGAAGGTAAAAGATTTCTGGGGATTTATCAAAGCGAATCAAATGTTAGATAGGTTATATAGATTTGCCAAACAATACGAGAGGCTCAGCAGTACAGAACAGCTGATTTTCTTAAAAGAGGCAGAAAAAGTTTTTGATGCATTTGACAAAGTTCCGAATATGTTATGGGAAGAAGAATATCAAAAGTACATGGACGTTTTAGATAGATATAAGGATATAAAACTTGTCAGATGGGCGAAAGATTAAGAAAGAAACTGGTTTAGGCTGGTTTCTTTTTTGCTGTTTGAGGCATAATATATCTCAAATGGGGTGTTTAATGAATGGATGGTAGAATAATATATTTTGATCATGCAGCAACAACGAGAGTTAAAGAAGAAGTTTTACAAGAAATGAGTCCTTTCTTTAGTATAGAATTTGGGAATTCTTCGGCGGCATATAGTCTTGGAAGAAGAGCTAGAAAGAAAATAGATGAGGCAAGAGAGAAAGTCGCAAAGATTATGAATGCAAACCCAAAAGAGATATATTTTTGTGCGAGTGGAACTGAGAGTGATAACATGGCTATAAAAGGGGTAGCATATGCAAATAGACACAAAGGAAATCATATTATAACAACGAAAACAGAGCATCCTGCGGTGCTTAATACATGCAAAGCACTAGAGAAAGAAGGTTTTGATGTAACATATTTAAACGTTGATAGTGACGGACTAATTGATGTAAAAGAATTAGAGAGTTCTATTTGTGAAAGAACAATTCTCATTAGTATAATGTTTGCAAACAATGAGATAGGGACAATTCGGTCCAATAAAAGAAATAGGCGACGTTGCTAAGAAATATAATGTTTATTTTCATACGGATAGCGTTCAGGCAATTGGGAATTGTAGAATAGATGTGAAAGAACTAAATATTGATCTTTTATCACTTTCGGCTCACAAATTTTATGGACCTAAAGGGGTTGGTGCTATATATATAAAGACAGGAGTAGAGTGCCAAAGTTTGATTGATGGAGGAAGCCAAGAAAAAGGAAAAAGAGCAGGTACGGAAAATGTGCCAGGAATAGTTCGGGATGGGAAAAGCGGCAGAGCTAGCTTATATGAATTTTGATGAGCATAATAAAAGAATTATAGATCTTAGAGAGTATTTCATTTCTGAAATTGAACGAAGAATTCCAGATACAAAACTAAATGGGCATAGAATTAGAAGACTACCGGGGAATATTAATATTTCTTTTGGAGACATACTAGGAGAAGAGTTGTTATATGAGTTAGATGCTAAAGGTATTTGTGCATCAGCGGCTTCAGCATGTAGTACGGGTTCAAAGGAGCCTTCACATGTTCTTTTAGCTATAGGTCTTTCAGAGAAGATGGCGAAAGGGTCACTCAGAGTGACGATAGGAGATGAAAACCGGGAAAGAAGATGTAGATTATTTGATAAACTCATTAGTAGAAATTGTAAGGAAAATAAGGAATCGAAATCTAGATAAATAATTTTAATTGACAAATTTTTTCCATTATATATTGACCTTACTCCATTAACGGTATATTATTATTCTAAGGTGATATGCAAATGAAGGAAAACTTTGATTTTTATAGTAAAACTAGTTTAAAAGCTTATAATTTGAATGAAACAATGAGATATCAATTATCTATGCTTGATAGTTTAGACGCATATACGAGGGTTCATTCAGAAAATGTTGCGAATATAACATGTAGAATTTGTGAATACATGAAGCTAAACAAAGAATTTACAGTTTATGCTACTATGTGTGCTTATTTGCATGATATTGGTAAGCTATTTATACCGCCGGAGATATTACAAAAACCAGGTCCGCTTACTGATGAAGAATATGAAGCAATAAAAAGACATACAATTATAGGTCATGATATGTGTATGGATGATTTAAAATTGAGGCCATACAAAGCAGGTCCTTTATATCATCATGAAGCTTTAAATGGTACAGGCTATCCAAGTGGCCTTCACAGAAAAGATATTCCAATTGAAGGACAAATAATTAGGGTAGCAGATGAGTTTGATGCTATTGTTAGTAAAAGGCAGTACAAAACACATGTTGGAGTAGTAGAAACTCTTAAATTCCTTATAAAAGCATCTGAACCAGTTTTACCAAAATCTGTAGCACTAAAAAGCATGGAAGAGAATACTAAACAGCGGAAGACTAAATGGAAGAGTAGTTAGACATTTGTGTAAAGTTGTTATTGAAGATATCGAATATGAAATAGCGTGCATTCTTCAGTATACTAAATATTTAAAAGATGAAATACAAAGGTTAGAAAAAATAAATGTATTCAATATTAAAAGAGATAGAACAAAGAACGCTAAAAAGAAAACATATTATGAAGAGGGAATGAAGCTATTATTTGCGGAAAGAGAAGATGCAAAAAATTATAAATATGTACTAGAGGAATATAGGACAGCATTACTGAAAAGAAAAGAAATAATAAATAATCTATTTGATGAAATCAGACAAATTAAAAAATTGAGAGTATAGAAACAAAAATAGAGTAAAATGAAATATAAAGGAGAAACCTCGAAGTCATAAACTTCGAGGTTTTTTTAAATACCCATTTGACTGCTTAAGAATCCGGCTGCCGATTGAACTACTTTAAGTTCCATATCTCCCATGTTATTACCTTGATCTTTAGATATCAAGATTACACTTCCTATACAATCTCCATCTGAGATTATAGGGTATACAACTTGGCTATTATGCATTCTTTCCCTACTATCGTTTTGAACGATAGGAAGTGAGATTTCATCATTTTCTTTACTTGTATACACTTCTTTGTTTTCGATTACTTGCTCGATTTCTTTACTCAGTGTTTGTTCTAAAAACTCTTTCTTAGAACCTCCGTGAAACAGCGATTACAGAGTCTTTGTCAGTTATGCATGCAATATGACCTGTTGTTTTAGAAAGTGTTTCTGCATATCCAGTTGCGAATTCTGATAGTTCACCAATTGGAGAATATTTCTTTAAAATAACTTCTCCTTCTTTAGCTGTAAATATTTCTAAAGGATCACCTTCTTTTATTCGCAGGGTCCTTCTTATTTCTTTAGGAATAACAATTCTTCCTAAATCATCTATTCTTCTTACTACACCAGTTGCTTTCAAAATAATTACCTCCTTTTTCTTAGTTGTAGCATCTACGATGCGTACAAATAAGTTATGCACCGTAAAAAGTTTTAACTTTAAGGTTATTATTTGTATGAAAGCGAGAATTATGCATAAATCTGACAAAAATTTTAAATAAAAGAAATACCGAACAATAACATTAAAAAGCCAACAAGGTTATTTATGAAGTGGACAATGATAGATGCCATGACATTTCTGTCAGTTTTTATATATGTTGCTACGAAAATTAAACCACCGAAAAAGTAGATTATGGTTGCAAATCCGCTAAAGTGCATTAATGCAAAAATTACAGATGATAAGATTACAAAAAGAGTTTGGTTTTTTATAAGTCTATCAAATGCTTTCCTGAATACAAGTTCTTCTACAAGTGGAGCTCCTATCACTATCGCAAACATAGAAATGAAGAGAGTGTGTCTAAATGTTTCGTAAATTGCTTCCTGATTGGTAATAGAATAATCTAATGCTCCGAACAGAAGAGTTGAAGCTATACCTATAACTAGTATTAAGATTGACATTAATACAATGGTCAGAACATTTTTCTTTGTTAATCTTTTTGTGTCTGCTATCAATGTTTTAAAGTACATTGGAAGCAATATTGGTGTTAATATTATGAATGGTAGGTAACTAGTCCATTCAGGCATTGCAGCAATAATATCTGCCTCTGCGGCATCTGGATTTACAATTATATATAAAACCATTAGTGCAAGCATAACTACAAAAACAAGTGCAAATGATGCAAAGAACAGGGATACTGCAACGATTGCTTTCGCTAATCCTGGTTTCCTTTCGTTTGAATTTTTTGTTTGTACGACTTCTTCCATATTTAAAATTCCTCCTTTGTTTTATATAGTTATATTATAAGTGAAATTGTAGAAAATTATCAACTAAAATATTTATTATGATAATTATAGGAAAGATTAGAAAACATACTTAATTTCAAAACAAAAAAGCAGGGATATTGAAATCTCCTGCTTCAATGTTTAATCAACTAAATCAGTTAATACTATGCCTGACATAAATTTAATTCAGACAATTTTTGGAGCTTAGTTTAATCGTTTAAACAGAATGGCAATTCAAAGTTTTCTGGTAGACACAATAGGTAAGTATGCTGGATGTTAGATACATCATCAGGCATAAACTCTACCGCTGTTGCTGCCTCTCCAAATACTTTGTTCTTAAACTTCTGTTTTTGCATCCAGGGAATTGGAACTCCTGGTTTGTTATTCTCTATTTTGGCTACAATAATATCACCAATACGAGAACTAAAGCTACTTATGCCATACTTAAGGTTTTCAAAATTAAGGCTTACCTTAATTTCAGTAGGTATTGTAGGCATTTGGAATTCTTCTGGAAGAATCCACATATGGAATAGATTTGTTTCATCAATTAATTTTTCAGTTGATGGAAACACTTCTAAAGCATATAGGCCAGAAAATCCAACTACTTTTTGGATTTCTTTTTTGTCTGCATAGGTCGGTTCAAATTCTGGAAACGGGTTCAAGTGTCCAGTATAAAGACTTTTAGGTAGACCTGGTGAAGAACTGGTAAAGGAGAATTTCTTAATTATGATATGGCTCATCTTATATGAGGTCCGATTAAACATAATTGAAAAATTCCTAACTTGGACAACAAAGGAAAAATCAAGTGCTACCTTTTTCCACATGTCGTGGATGCTTGTGGACCAGCTTATACCGATCTGTACTTCTGGAGGGACAGGCATTTGTTCCCATCCGTTTTTAGAACTGCTCATTAGTAAAGCTCCTCTCAACTTTTAGTTATGTTAACAATTATACCATTTTTTGCATCTTTTTTCAAGGAACAGAGATTTTAGAAACAAATTTTAAGAGAATATATTGATATTTTTTTAATGAACTTTTACTTTATTTTACGCAAAAATTGTTATATAATCCATATAAATCGAAGGGGGCCGTTTAAATGAGAGCAATAGATATAAGGAATAAGTATTTAAATTTTTTTGAAAGACATAATCATAAGGTAATACAAGGAGCATCATTAGTACCAGAAAATGATTCTTCTGTGCTATTTACTCCGGCCGGGATGCATCCATTAACTCCATATTTAGTAGGGGAAAAACATCCTGAAGGAACAAGATTAGTAGACTATCAAAAATGTGTAAGAACTATAGATATAGATGCAGTTGGAGATACCACTCATTTAACATGTTTCGAAATGATGGGTAACTGGTCTTTAGGAGATTACTTTAAAGAAGAATCTATAAAAATGAGTTTTGATTTTTTAACACAGGAATTAAATATTCCATTAGAAAAAATCTTTGTGACATGTTTTGAAGGTGATTCAGATTGTCCTAAGGATGAAGTTTCAGCTAGCATTTGGAGAGAAGTAGGGATATCTGATGAACATATATATTTTTTCGGTAAAAAAGAGAACTGGTGGGGACCAGTAGGAAGTACTGGACCATGCGGACCGGATACAGAAATATTCTATGATACAGGATTGGAAAAATGTTCTGGGGACTGTAATCCATCATGTGATTGTGGGAAATACGTAGAAATATGGAATAATGTTTTTATGGAATTTTATAAAAAAGAAGATGGAACATATGAAGAATTAAAACAAAAAAATGTTGATACAGGATTAGGATTAGAAAGAGCAGCAATGACTTTCCAAGGTAAGGATAGTGTATTTGAAATAGAGATATTTAAACCAATAATGGATAGGTTACAAGAACTATCTGGAACTCGGAATAAGTGAAGATAGTCATATCCAATCTCATAGGATAATAGCAGATCATTTAAAAGCAGCTATGCTACTAATATCAGATGGTGTGACGCCTAGCAATATAGATCAAGGATATGTTTTAAGAAGAATAATAAGAAGATTAATAAGGCATATGAGGAAGTCTGAAATAGATGTAGAGATGTTAGAATCTTTAATCGTGCAATATATGGAAGTGTTATCAGAAATGTATCCAGAGCTTACAAAAAGAAAAATAATGATATTAGAAGTATTATTAGCTGAGAAGAAAAAATTCATGAGAACATTATTGAATGGTGAAAAAGAGTTTAATAAAGCAGTAGATAGAGCTAAATCAGAGAGTAAGACTATGCTAGAAGGAGAAATAGTATTTAGACTGTATGAAACTTATGGATTCCCTCCAGAAATGACAGAAGAACTTGCAAAAGAACGAGAACTTGGAGTCCATATGAATGAGTTTGAGACTTTATATAAGCTTCACCAAGAAAAATCAAGGGCACGGAGCAAGTCAAAAGTTCCAAGGAGGTCTTGCAGAGCAAAATGAAGCAACAATGGCTTACCATACAGCGACACATCTTCTTCATAAAGCTTTAAAAATAGTCTTAGGAGAATCTGTAGAACAAAAAGGATCTAATATTACAGCAGAAAGATTGAGATTTGATTTTTCGCATCCTCAAAAAGTAACACCTGAAGAGTTAAAAGAGGTAGAAAAGTTGGTTAATGAAGAAATAAAAAAAGAGTTAGAAGTATCATGCAAAGAAATGAGCGTGGAAGAGGCAAAAAATGCTGGAGCTATCCGGATTATTTGAAGGTAAGTATGAAGAAAGAGTAAAAGTATATACTATAGGAGACTTCAGTAAAGAAATCTGTGGAGGGCCACATGTAAGTAACACCAAAGAGTTGCGGAGAATTTGTTATTAAAAAAGAAGAAGCAAGTTCAGCAGGTGTAAGAAGAATCAAAGCGATTTTAAAGTAGAATCATTAAAGCATAAATAGTTCTAAATAATATATTTATGTTTACATATAGGAGGATAGTTATGAATGACTGTATTTTTTGCAAAATTGTAAATAAGGAAATACCATCAGAAATTGTATATGAGGATGATTATGTCATATCTTTTAAAGATATACAGCCAGCAGCTCCTATTCATCTACTAGTAATACCTAAAAAACATATAGAGAAAGTGACAGATTTAAGTGTAGAGGATGAAGGATTAATCCGGAAAAATGTATACAGCGATAAATTTGGTGGCTAAAGAGCAAGGATTTGCAGAAGATGGTTTTAGGATTATAGTAAACTCACGGTGAACATGGAGGACAAGAGGTAAGCCATTTGCATTTTCATATATTGGGTGGAAAGAAATTAGGAGAAAAAATCTGTGTATAACAGATTTTTTTTATGCAATTGGGAAGGTTTGAATATGTAGACATTTGACGAAAAATATGTTATAATTAATGTATATGTTACGTGAGATAAAGGAGGTAGGAATATGTTAAATAGTAAGTATAGTGGATTATTAACTGTTCTACTGATAATAATTATAGTAGTGGTTATCGGAGGACTAGTATTTCTAGGACTTAGGTTTTTTGGTGGAGGAGAAACTCCTCAAGAAGTGGCAAATAGATTTAGACAAACCGTAGGAGATGGAATCGATAGAGATGAGAGAGAATTAACTGATATAGAAGGACGTGAATTCAATAGAGATAGAAGGAGCGGAAGACGTGGAAACTTTCGTGAAAGAATCTTTTGCTGTTGTGGTAATCACGTAGTAGTAGGAACTATTGAAATACCTGCAATAAATCTAGACTATCCTATTTTAGAAAGAAGTACTAATAATGCTATAGATATAGCGGTTGCAGTAATGCATCCAACAAACCCAGAAGATGCACTAAATAGACCGGGTAATGTTACTATTACAGGACACAACTATAGAAATGGTAGATTTTTTTCAAATAATAGTAGGTTAGCATTAGGAGATAGAATATATATAGTTGATACTAGAGGAGAAAGAGTGGCTTATACAATATACCATATATTTGAGACGATTCCGAATGATGTAGCTCATGTATCAAGAGATACAGAGGGAGCAACGGAAATAACTCTAACGACATGTACTGATGATTCTCTTAGGAGATTAATAATACAAGCAAGAGCAGAAGAATAACAATTGAGAGAGCATAATGTGTTATTGCGTGGGATAAAGGAGGTAGAAATATGTTAAGTAAGCATAGTGTTTTAACTATTCTACTGATAGTAATTGTAATATCGGTTATCGGAGGACTAGTAGTTCTAGGAGTTAGTTTT
>Ga0123355_10005690_pt1 | contig 18315 bp, 17 predicted proteins | sample TergutEmb28metaG_3_FD_89872 | JGI IMG/M metagenome (GOLD analysis project Ga0123355, IMG submission 89872) | Embiratermes neotenicus P1 segment gut microbial communities from Petit-Saut dam, French Guiana - Emb289 P1 | ecosystem: Host-associated > Arthropoda: Insects > Digestive system > Gut ... | reverse complement strand
GAGATCAGAAATTTCCCATTTGCGAATGGGAAAGGATCGGATGATTTTGTATTCGCAAAGCGAATCCAAAACCGAGGTAGCAACCTCGGCAAGCAAGGGGTCGGCTGTAGCACGACCCGTTTTTGCATCGCCTACGGCTTACAAAAATAATGGGGATTGCCTGCTTGGGGCAGTCCCCATTTTAAGCCGCTTTGCGTCTGCTATAGTCGTGGAGGTCAAGGGATTTATCGCTCGGAGCGGTCGTGCTTTTTGTCTTGTGTAGCCTCAGACTGGCCCAGCATCATCTCGGCGTTCTGTTTGGCCGTTAAGACCTCTTGCATGAATTTTCGCTTGACGTGGTAATCCTTGTAAAGCGTTTTTTGTTCCGCAGTCAGCGTGGCGTACTCCTGTTTGAGCGTTTGGATGGTGGGGAGCTTTTTGAGATTGATACGCCCAAAATACGCTTTTGCCGTCTCGCACGTTTCGATGGCGGCCCCATGCTCGTCATAGAATTTTTGCTTATTTTTTGCCTTGCCGTACTTGGCATAAACGTCCTTCGTCTTGCGATATGCCCCGATGTGTTTTTGCAAGGTGCTGATCTGCTTTAGACGTGTATCTATGGCGTGAATCTCGCTTTGGAGATTATTGAAATCGTCCTTGGATTCCTGTGCCACTGCTTGCAACTTCGCCATATCCGTCAGCCCATTCTCTTGCAAAAACAGAAGCGTCTTCGCCGACTGCTTGAGACTAAACACCTTTGCCCAATGTGCGTACCCGGCACTGGTTTGCGCTTTGATGGAGTTCTGCAAGTCGATAAGCAGCTCCAATTTTTGTGCCGCCATCCACATCCCATAATGCCCGTGGGCGGGCTTTGGATTTTCGATGACAGACAGCCCATGCTCCAAACAAATCTGATCGGAGATACGGCGGATGATCTTATTCGACCGCATTGGGTTTTGAAACTTCCGTGTGCTGTCAATCGTGGTGGAGTTGAAGATAATGTGATTGTGGACGTGCGCCCGATCTACATGGGTCGCTACGATAAAGGCGTGAGCATTCTTGGTGAACCGCATGGCGAGTTCACGCCCCAATTCGTTCGCCTGTTCGGGTGTGACCTCACCGGGCTTAAAGGCCTGACGGACGTGATAGGCAAGGATGTCGCTCTTTTGTTTTCGCCCCGTGATACTTTCGTATTCTGTCTTGGAGAGCAGAAATTCCACGTCCGTCATTTCCGGCGTACAGGCATAGGCGGTGACGAGTTCGCCGGTGCCTGTTTTCTCTGAATCAGCGGCATAGGCCACGGCGTTTTTGAGAGATGTCTTCTCTTTATCCTTGACGTAATTCGTGCGGTCCGCGAGGGTTTGAGCAATGGTCTTGCCACGGCTTGCGTGGATGGGTTTGATCCATGTGGCCGCCAGAGATAACACCTCCCTCAAAATAGAAACCACCCCGGCAGGGAAACCCTGCCAAGGCGTGATGTGTGTGATACTGCTCTAAGTTCTTTCTCTGATTTTCCTTGCCCAATCGCCAAGCACATACATGGGCGTATACCAGCGTGACCACGCTTCTAGCGTTAAGCTATTACCGTGGATGACAACCGCCGGAATACCACAAAATGATAATTGCAAGTAGGTCATGTGGACACACTTTATGTCGATGTCACACGCTTCGACATAAAGTTGTCTCTGATAGTTTAGCCCCTGCTCCGCCATCACCTTGGCAACGGCCAACACCATCGCACCGGAACCGCAAGTCGGCTCACTTATGCTAATGTAGCCCTTTTTCACAATCTCATTTTTAGAATCGCCAATCATCATCGCTGCCATCATGTGACAGATATATTGTGGTGTGAAAAATTGACCCTTGTAGTGGTTGTGCAGTTTCAATTTGTGGAATACCGGCCCGAGTATATCTACGAACTCTCGCTCTAATGCCAGCACCAATTCACCCAACATTTTTGGAAATTGTTGTTGCTCATTCGGTTGGTAGCGATTGATGATTTCAAGATAGCGTTTCTTGCGAGGAGCAAACTCTAAGCGATCTACGCTATTGGAAATGGAAATCGCACCCAATTCTACAAAGTCACTAAACACTGTCCAAGACGAGTGGACTTGAGACAGGGATTGCATCATTTTTAGTATGTTGTCTTGATATGGATTGTTCATGTTCGTTCTCCAAATTTGATAAATTTGCAACGCAAAAAGCGCACTACGAGTTCATCGTAGCGCGCTTTTGAAGATAGCGCAGCCCCCCGGATCACAAAATGCTGAAAGTTTGTGCGCTCTCTCTAAGCGAAGATCTCCGAAGTGTATAAATTTTTAGTATATCCTCCGGCAGAATCATCACCGCACAGAAAAGGAGCACGGCGATTATTACGCCGTGCTCCTGAAATATTGCTCAGTCAATTCATTTACTCTTCACGGATCAGACTGCTACCCTTCGCTCTCAATCCCAAAGCAAGAGCAAAGTATACAATTCCAAACGCCCACATCCAAATGGTATCCATGCCATCTGCGATGCGCTGTCCAAACAGCCCGCTTGCAACCAAGTTGGTCAAGACAAAGGCCGAAAACGCACAGGCAAGGATTCTGAAAATGTAGATGTTGAACACTCTAATTTGTTGCAAGCCGAACCAGATACCAACGGCAGCAAGAAGAATTAAAATCATGAATACAGTATGGATTTCAAAACCGGCCAATAACGCCTGTTCAAGACTGCCGCCCATTCCGAGTACAAGAATCCATACCGCCAAGAGGACAATGACATAATCAAAGTGGATAAGTATCTTCGCTAAAATCGGCAAGAAAAATGCTACGATGTAAAGCCCCAGTATAATGAAAATCGCCATGCTCTAATCCCTCCTATGCTTGTAAGTATAGCGCACCTGTAAATAAAATGCAGCCCTGTTTTGAAAAAATTCTAAATTTGTACAGCTTTAGAGAAACCCCACGGCGGATTTTGGCCGCCGTGGGGTCTGGTTCATAGCTTCGCCAGTTTCTTCATCGCTTCACGCATGGCCGCCCACAAAGGCTCTAGCTCCGCCTGCAATGCGTGGACATCATCGGCACAAACGCTCCGTGTCTCATTGGCCCGCTTGGCGATCTGGTTGAGGTTTTTTGTGGCGTTGGAGAGCAGCCACACCATGCGGCGGACATCGGAGAAATCAAGTTTTAGGACATACCCATCTAAAATCATTTTGCGAATATATGCCTCTCGATTTCGGATGTTCGCCTCCGCCATTTTTTCTTCGAGTAAGGCCTGCTCCGATTCGTCCAAATAGAACACCACACGGATCGGTCGGCGGCGGTTTTTCTGTTCAGCCATCACAATTCGGCTTCTGTCGATTTTGATGGAGTGTCCTCTGCAACAAACGCCGATTTGCTCTTCTCGGCGCCCGCTTTGAGGGTATCCATCAGAGATGGTTTTTCCTCCTCCCGGTACACATAGGTGCCGGACTTTTCATCGTAGTGGAGCTCCCACTCAGAAAGCGGCGTGTCCCAAATATCTGAGGCCATTTCGTAGGCTTCTTTTGATTGCGAATCCGGCATATCCCAATCGACCACCACGCCGCCTTGATACCAAACCGCCCCGACGTTGCTGCCAATATCCTCATCCGCCCATTGATGTCGGAATTGTGCATCGGGGAACATTTGAGAAAGCCCTTTTACTACCGGCTCCGGGCGGCTCCACGCTGTTTCAAAGACGATTTCGTTCCCACCCTCGTATGGTGGAGCATCTTCATAGCCGTAACTATTCCACTTTGTTCCCCAATTTACGATTGACCAGTCATACCAGTCAGCGGCGCCGTGGTTTTGCTTGTTTTCATAAAGCTGTTTGCCGAAATCAATGAACGCTTGATCGGCTTGATATTCTTTTATCAGATGCGCGCGAAAGATGGCTCTGCTGTCCAACATATACAGCGTGTAAAATTCCAATGCCTTTCTTGAACGGCTGCCACTTTCAACTTTTAGCTCCGGCGGCATAGGAATGACTTTTTCAAAGTCGATACTTCCAAGCCCATATTCATCAGACTTGATACGCTCTATGATTTCTTGAATACGATCTTGCTCTGCGATAATGGCAAGTCGATTTTTAATATGATTCGGCATTTTATTCGTCCTCCAAATAGATCGCCACGCCAATCGGTCGGCAATGATTTTTCTGCTCAGTCATCATAGCTCTTGTTCTGCCGATTTTGGCGGTATACCATCTTCTCCAAATTCGGCTTCGCTCTTTTCTGCGCCTGCTTTTAGGGTAGCTGCAAGGGATGGTTTGCTGGGCGTCTCTTCGATGTTTGCATCTTGCAGTTTATCGCAATATTCATCAATTACACTTTGCTCTAGTTGTTCTTCCTTCGGTTGACCGTTGTTGATCTCAATCAACATTTCACGCAAGTCATAATTTCGCTGCTCATAGCCTTTGTTGTATTGCCTGCCAACGATCTCCCAATCGCTGATGATATACACACCATTGTCCCAATTATCACAGTCTAGCCTGCTACAAACATCAACGCCTATTGACGTTGTTCCTCCAAAATAATTGCCTACGACCTGACAAAATCTCGCCCAACCGTAGCTATCTTGATCGGGCGGACGATGTTCCTTTAACTTGCAATAAGCTAAGAACGCCTCCACACTATCCCGACCGCCATTCCAATGGAGATAAACCCCTATATCCTTTGACTTCGACGCATCAGCGCAAGCGGTCGTAATAACAGCTCTGTTTCCCATATCATGCTCCTTTCATCAATTTGGTTGTCACGCTTCTTAAAAAGAGAAACAGCACACCAAAATGGTGTGCTGTCGCCGCATAAAAGCTATGCCTTGTTAAACTTCCAGTTCTGTAGGTTTTTGCGGATCGGTCTGCTCGCCAAATACGGCCTTGCTTTTTTCAGCGCCAGCTTTGAGCGTATCCATGAGGGAGGGCTTTGCGTGTTCCTGCTCGTCTGAAGTCGGCTCTGGCGGTTCGATCCCAAACGCTGTGAAGTCTATCTCAATGTTCGTTACCTGATCCGCTACGTTGTCCTCACCGAAGTTGTAGTCCACTCTGATTGCGCCGTCAGCGTACCGATCACCTGTTTCGTTCCAGTAGGCGTATGCCTCTGCACCATAATGGTGTTGGGGGGCTTGGTCGCCGAACTCGGCAAGTGTGAGGTTGAGTTCGTATGCGGCCTCCCTGACATCGGAGTAATAAAGAGTGCCGGAGCGTGCTTTATCGACGAGCTCATACAGAATATCTTGTCTTTTCCATATATCTTCATCAGCCCGATACCGTGAAACCTCTTTCTCTGTCAAGCCGAACGCACCATCAAGCAATGTCCAAAGATGTGCTCGCGCGTCCTCGGCCTCGACAAAGTTTTCCACCTCAACATAGTCTAAAATATTACGAATCAGTCGGCTTGCTGTGCCATCAAGGATGAATTTCTCTTGGAGATAGTCATAAAATCCTCGTGCGTCCATCACCGCACCTCCTCTAGTGGGGCGGATGACTGCTCCCCAAACATCGCGTGGCTCTTTTCAGCACCCGCTTTAAGGGTATCTATCAATGACGGCTTTTTATCAAGTTCCTTATCGTGCCACTGCAAGCCCCGTGCCTCATAGAGCGGAATCCAATGTTCCTCATAGAAGCTGTAACCTGCGCCGTCAATGCCAAAGAAATAGCCGAAGTCATCATGTTCATAGATACGAAACCCGCAGTCGGACATGGCTTGCAGACCATCGTTGTCCACTAGCCAATAATCGTCTAACCGTGAACCAAAACTCCACATCGTCCCCCACATGGGGAGAACGGAATCATGTTCGACTGTAATATCATCCAACGAAACAGTTTCAACGGTTCCATTAAAGTCAACATCAACCTCTTCGTTGAAATCATATACCTTCACAATCTCGCCGCTTTCTTGGCTTGGATAGTGAAACACATAGTGGCCGGCGCGTGGCTTTGTCACTTCATGCCAGCTATCAAAATCCGCCTTGTGCAATGCCTCAATCATGTTGGTTGAGATTGCATTAAACTGACTAAGCCATTTTTCGGCTGCGTCTCTTTTTGTCATAGCCTCACTCCCTTCATAAGAGAAAATGCGGGGCGAAATTCGCCCCGCATTGCGTCATGGCCCCTAGAAAGCCTCCCAATGCTCTCGACCATGAATATCCAAAAAGAACCCATGATCCGTAGACATCTCCGTTACCAGACCAAATCTGCTGGAAGTGCCGGGAACGTCCGAGAAGGTGTTAAATGGCAAGCCATTTGTGTTGGGGTTATGGCTCCGACCCTGTGCATCTGCAATCAGTGCCGCCGCTGTGATGCGAGATAATGGTTGATCGAGGTCGGGCAAAAGGTGTCTCCCGATTACCGACATCGTAAGCCTATTAAACTCCCGCATAGTGATGGAATCGTTTGGACGGAAGTTGCCTCCATCCAAGCTCATTGCTCCATTCGCCAAGAAGAAAGAAACTGCCTCTGCCGCCCAGCTTCCGGGTGTGACATCAGGCGGGAGAATTGCCGTTCCTGCGGTGGGGCGGATTAAGATTCTGTGGAATACGATTGCCGCTTCAGCACGGGTCATGTCGCGTTCTGGTCGCCAAGTGCCATCGGGATACCCTTGGAACAACTGAATGTGGAGACCTGAAACGCCACCGGGTACGGGTGGTACAGGGACTTGGGTACTCACACGCACCATCGTATCCTGCGGCCCGCCGCGTGTGGACGAACCAATCAGCGTTGCTGTGTTGTGAATGACGGTATCCTGTGCATCCGGCTTGACAACCACTTGGAACTGCACAACGGCGGATTGCCCCGGCACGAGGTCGCCCAAATGGACGGTGAGCAACCTGTTCACATAGCTATGCTGCTGTGCGTTTGCAGGGACGGTGTTGATTGTCACTGTGCCGGAAATAAATGTGACCGCACCTGTGTCAATCAAGTCAGTCAGTGTGACGTTATGCCAAGTGTGGTCATTGTCGGCAGGATTGTGTGCTGTGATCGTGTAGGTGATACGTTCACCGGGATGGACAGAGGCAAGGCCGGTGGCTTTCGTAGCGGTCACAGTGAGATCACCGTTTCCGCCTGTACCTGTTTCCAAGTCCTCGTTCGGAATAGTCGTGCCGTCACAGGTCACTTGGCGGCCGGGATCGTTGTCGCTGTTAATGGTTGCCACGTTGTACCACGTCTGTCCCATGCCGGATTCTAGGGCGGTGGCACGGATCGTGATGACTACCGTTTGTCCCGGTGCAATGTCGCCCACAGGAATCCGAATCGCTTGCCCGGATACCCCATGCGTGTGAGAAACGCCATCTACCATGACGCTGCCGTGAACAAAGGAGAAGCCAGCGGGCAACACATCATTAACCACCACATTACGCCACGGTGCGGTAGCACCCACGGAGTTCCGCAGCGTGATGGTGTAGGTTACACGCTCACCAACTTGGATGGTCTGATGGCTAGAAGATTTCGAGGCAGACGGACGTGGTTCACCTGCGTCAATCTCCACGCCACGGTCGGGAGCAGGGATGGGGTCGTGGCCTTCGCTGTCCACAATGGCAGTGTTGACGATGAACGCACCTTGTGCGCCGTCCAATACTCTGGCCCGGAAGGTCACAGTTGCGGTTACACCGGGGGCGATGTTGCCCAAGCGAACGATCAAAGTGCGGGTATTGGCGTTGAAATTACTGTCCACGTTGGCGGTCGAGCCGTTGACTGTCACAGAACCCTCGATAAACTCCAAGTGTTCCGGGATTGCGTCTGTCACTACGACATTCCGCCATGCGCCAGTTGCCACGCCCACGTTTGCCGCTGTGATCGTGTAGGTGATGGTATCGCCCACACTGGCAGTCGTGCGGTCGGCTTCCTTGCGAACCTGTCCCCACGATGTGCCATTGTCCACTTGAATATCGTCCGAGAAATCCGAATCATTCCCGTTTGAGCCGTCTACGACCGCCGTGTTGCGAATAGTCTGCCCGATGGCGGTGGAGTTTACAATGGCAGAAAAGGTGACGGTCACACTGGTGTCCGGGGCGATGTCGCCCAGCTCCACGGTCAAAGTGCGGTTTGCATACGCAAAGTTTGCACTGCGTCCGTCCACGAGAACACTTCCAAATTCAAAGGTGAGGCCGGGGTCAATTACGTCTGTGAGGATGACATTCCGCCAGTCTACAGTCGCACGGAAGCCGTTGGCAACAATGATGGTGTAGGTGATACGGTCGCCTACGCTGGCGGTGGTGCGGTCTACGGTTTTGGTGACTTCGGGGAACGCTCTGCCGTCTTCAATTTCGATCCCGCCGTCCGGCGCTTCCACATCCGGCATATTCTCACTTTCGATGATAGCCACGTTGTAGATCGTGCTGTTAAAGGCGGATTCCGCTACCCTTGCTTGGAATTGCACCTGCACTTGCTCTCCGGGGTTCAAGTCGCCCACAGGAACACGGAGGATACCATCTGCAAAGATATACGGCACAGATTGACGGTCAATATACACGCTGCCGGGGGTGAAGATCAGCCCATCAGGAATCTCGTCTGTCACCACCACATCCTGCCAAGGATAGGTCGCGGCTTCATCGTTTCCAACGGTGATGGTGTACACAATCGTCTGCCCGACTTCGGCCGTGAAGGTGTTTGGCAGTTTGGTCGCCCAAGGGCGCACCTCTCCCGGCGTGTACTGATAATGATACACAATCTCAGCGATATATCCGTAGAACACATAGCCGTCAAACAGGAGAGGGTGGCGCTCCGGCTCGCCCTCTCGGATGACAGTCTCAGCGATTTCGTTACCGTCCTGATCGACAAAACGCTCGATGATGATATTGATCTCGCCGTCATTAAAAGCTGTGCCATGCCAGTCAATCAGATCATGGCGGATTGTCGCCTCAATCAAATCACCGAATGCCCAATGGGTTGGCACAAGGTCATTATATGGGTTTACGCTGGGCGGCACATCTTCGGGGCGCAATGTGCGTTCAAGCACACGATTGATGAGTGTCACGACCTCGGCACGGATGATGGGTTGCGTTGGCCTGAATGTGCCGTCAGGGTAGCCGACAATCCAGCCCCGCTCGGCGGCGGCATGGATATATGGCGTTGACCAATCTCCTCGGTGTACATCTGAGAAGCGTTGCACAAACGGTACTTCACGCAAACGCTCAAACCGTGCGGCCATAACCGCAAACTCCTCACGGGAGATAGGATCATGCGGGCGGAAACTCCCGCTGGAACCCTCCACCACGCCGATGTTATAGAGGGTTTCTATCGCCTCGGTGAACCATGTGTCCATCGGCACATCGTCAAAGGTATTGCGGTCGAAAAGTCTGTCACGGCTCCATTCGGATGCGTCTCTTGTCCACCAGAACATACGATGGAACACCATCGCCGCCTCCGCACGGCTCATATCTCGCTCCGGCCTCACGCTGCCGTCCGGGTAGCCGATGATATATGGCAAATGCTCACGAGCATAAACATGAGTGATGTCTGCGGTGTAGCGGACATAGGTGTAGTTCTCAATCGTCTGTGCGGGAAATACGTTGCCCCTTGTGCGTGTACTTGGGGCAAGTTCTATACCCTCGGTGTCGGTACAGGACTGTAAACCTAGAAAGTGCGTGGTGATCTCGCCCGATTGCAAGGTGTACCCGCCACTTGCAAAGGCAGGGACAGCTCCGATGAGCAATACAAGCACCAAAAGGACTGCCATCATGCGGGTCATTCTATTGGATTTCATCAAATAGCCTTTCCTCCTCTTCATCATACTCTTCGTCTTCCTCTGCGAACTCGTACTCTAGTTCCTCATCGTCAAAATCCTCCTCTTCTTCGTATTCGTCCTCTTCATCATCGAAAGCGGCGCCCTGCTTTTTTGGCCGGACGATCTTCAAGTAGTAAGCTGCTCCGCCGAACGCTAAGACGGCCAAACCAATGAAGATCGCAGTGCCATTGTTGTTGGACTGTGTTTCGATTTCTGCCGGAGGTTCGGGTATTTCTGCTTCGTCCTCTAACTCAGGGAGCGGCAAAGGCTCAGGGATCGGCGCAAAAGTTGGTGGTTGTGCGGAGACCTCCGCCAAGGCCATCAAATCTTGTTCCGTCACGGCATTGAGGAAATACACATTGTTGTTTGAGCGTGAGCGGTCGATGACGAGGAAGAACACGTTGCCCTCCGGCGTGGCGAAGGTGAAGAACTCCTTGCCGTCATCGCTGGTGGCGTTGTCTACCACCGTGGCCGATCCGTCCGGGGTGAAGGGGTTATCCGTGGGTGCATCCGCCCAAGGGGACGATGGCGGTTCAGGCGTTGGCATTGGCGTGGGCAATGAGCCGGATTCCTGCGTCTCCTCGGGCGGTGCGTCACCACCTGCCAAAGCGGTCGCGGGCAAGAAAAAAGCACCCACGACAAGCATGAGTGCTAGGATTGCGATACATTTAATTCTCAAATTCGTCTTCCTCCTCCGGGTCGAAGTGTGGCACAGGCTGGCCTTGCAGTCGTGCGATCAGTGCATGAAGCTCCTCCGGCGGAACGTCAATTCCACGGACGGCTGCCACGATGTCGGCGTTTTCCAATTCTGTCTTTTGGCGTTCTAGGTCACGCAATCGGCTTTGATGGTCGCTGATTTTACGCCGCAGCTTTGCGATTTCAGTTGTAATCTTTTGGATTTTGGGATTCAAATTTTACTCTCCTTTCATTCTCACCAAGGAAGCCGGCCGGCCGAGAACCAATGTGCCTGCCAAAACGGTGTGTGGATACTGGTTATATTCACAGGATTGCCCGCATGGATCATCAAGCCTCCGCCGAGGTAAATGCCGAGATGGGTCACGACATCTGTGGTACTGTAGGTTCGGGTAAAGAACACCAAGTCGCCCGGCATTAACGCCGCCATTGGGATGGGGATTGACTGGTTGAAAATCCCTTGTGCCGTTGTGCGTGGCAGATTGAAAATGCCCGAATGGGTATAGACCCAACAGACAAAACTAGAGCAGTCAAAAGCGTGTGGCCCGTTTGCCCCATAGACGTATGGCTTACCTAGATGTGATACCGCCTCGGCGTAGAGGATGGCGAACTGCTCCGGCGTGAGTGGTGGGTGTGCGCCATAGGCGAAGCTACCACCGTCATCACCTGTGACCACAAAGAATAGCGGGTTTAACCGCCGTCCGTGGCGAATGACTTCCATGTGGAGGTGCGGCCCTGTCGAAGCGCCGGTGCTGCCAACGGTGGCAATCACATCACCCTCCAAAACGCTCTGTCCAGTCGATACCAAAACCCTGTGACAGTGGGCATACAGAGCTTGGATTCCCTCGCCATTGTCGATGACAACAAAGTTACCCCAGCCGTCCGTATCATAGCCAACACTCGTGATTGTGCCATCAAATCCCGCGAGGATTTCCGTACCTGTTGGCAATGCAATGTCGATCCCTGCGTGAAACCGCTTATCACCGCTGATCGGATGGATACGGTAGCCATATCGACTGGATACATGGGGCAGCCAATTAAAATCAAAAGGGTTTCCCACAATCTGTCTCGCCCCACGGGACATCATCAGAATATTGAAGTGCTGCCATTGGTCGCTGTCCATCCGTGCAAGTAGTAGTAAAGTTAGAGGCGTGGATCGGAGGGTGACATTTAAGACGTGCCACTCGTATTGGACTTCCACGGTGTAGGGGTTGCCCTCACTGTCAATTCGTGTCTCTGTGCGGGTACGGATTTCGACCTCCGGCGTGAGCGTTAGGTGATACTGCTCCGCAAAAAGCGTCCGTAAAGTTGGCTCAACTTCGGCAAAGGTAAACTCTCCATATACCGCTGTCAAAAAGGCCATGAGTTCAAAGGGATTGTGGTTGATCTCGCCCACGTCAAAGCGGTATTCATCGTAGCCCGGATGGGCTTGTGAGATATTCCGCAGATAAATCTGCAAGTCCACCGACCATTCGCCGTAAGCGATCTCTGCATCGTCAATATCTTCATAATCCGCCACATAGGTCACAGCACCGACCATGACAGAGCCGCCGGAGAGCATACTCATGCACATCGAGAACATCCCCATGAGTAGGACAATCACCAAACCCAAGAGAGCAGCTTTGGCAAGAAATATGGGGTTTCGGCGGACAATATTGGTTACGAGTTTTCCCGCCTTGCCTACTATGCCAGCGGACTTCTTCGCCGCCTCGCCGGACTTTTTGGCAGTTCGGATTGCCTCGGCGTACTGCCGCTTGATCCGCCGTTTTTGGAAGAAGCGGAAGAGAGGGTTTTTCTTCACAGGGGCATCCCGCAAAACTCTCTGATAGCTTAGTTTTGCCTCAGTCTTTAGGGACTTGGTTTGCAACTTCGCCACCTTGCGATACGGACGATTTTTGTGAAAACGATACGCCGCCCGTGCTGCCTTTTTGCCGCCCCGGTAGGCCGATTCGCCGATAAGTTCCCCACGGTGAGCGGCCTTCACACCGACATTCTCGTGTTCTACACTGTGGACGACAGTGTGGGCTTTCGTGACTACTTTCCGCGTGGCGATGCCTGCGGCTTTTTCCGGCACCTTCTTTTTCCTCGGCTTGTTCCATTTCGCTTCACCGATGGGAATGACTTCGGCTTCAAAGGTGAGTTTGGACTTCGCCTTGCCTTTTTGCTCGTCATAGATACGTTTACGAGCCAGATTCTTCTTTGTGGGCAAGGCTTTTTGAGCTTTATCTGAACGCACTTTGTACCGCTCGGACTTCTGCTCTAACTTCTCTATTTTGCGATAGCTTTTGGTGGGGATGGACGTTGCATCCGTCTCAGCACCGCCCACCGTCTCTTGGCCGGAGGACGCACTGCTTTGTGCGTCCTCTTTCTCGCCGGTGTAATACTCGCTTGGTCGTTGCTTGCGTTTACGCTTTTTCGGCGAAAGGTCTACCTGCTTGCCGTCTTCGTCAAATCGCAAACGCTTACTCATGCAACCACCTCGCTTAATTTGGTGGTCATAATTTTATACAGTTCGGTATCCTTCGGGAACCGATCTGCAAAGGGAATGATGACATCGCCAAAGAACAAAAGCCCCTCGCCCTCGGCCGACTGCGTAACGTAGGATAGTTGATGGGGCGAGATGCCCAGTTGTTTGGCTAGAATCTGCCGGTCGCCGGACGCTTGATTGAGCATGAGGATAAAGTCTGAGTTTTCAAAGATATTCTCGATCTCCCTAGAGGCCAACAAATCCTTTATATTTTGGGTGATCCCTGTAGGAATCCCGCCCCATTTGCGAAATCGCTTCCATATCTCGATGGAGTAGGCCGCCGTTTGCTCCTCTTTCAAAAGAAGGTGGAACTCGTCTATATAAAACCAAGTTGTCTTTTTGGCGGCACGGTTGATGGTGACGCGGTTCCACACAGCATCTTGGAGGATCAGCATCCCCAGCTTTTTCAACTGTTTGCCCAGTTCTTTAATATCAAAGCAGACAAAGCGGTTTTGCAAGTCCACATTGGTACGATGGTTGAACACATTTAAGCTGCCCGTGACGTATATCTCCAAGGCCGTTGATACATGGTGTGCCTCTGTCTCGGCTTGGGTGCGGAGTAGGTTGTAGAGGTCTTCCAAGATTGGCATATTTTCGGGGCATGGGTCGGCAAAGTAGTCTCGATATACCAAGCGAACGCAACGGTCAATGACGGTTTTCTCTGTCGGTGAAAGTCCGTCCTTGCCGCCCACGATCAGTTCGCAGAGCGACAAGATGAAGTCGGATTTGAGCGTCAGCGGGTCTTCATCATCAGAGTAATTGAGGTTGATGTCCATTGGGTTGATACGGTGGCGGCTGGTAGGCGATAGCTTTATACTTTGCCCGTGAAGTCTTGATACCAAAGAAAAATACTCTCCCTCCGGGTCTGCGAGAATGATGTCGTCATCCGTGAGAAGAAAGGTGTTCACAATCGACCTCTTGGCCGAAAAAGACTTGCCTGACCCGGGGGTACCGAGGATCAATCCTGCCGGCTGCTTGAGGCTTTTGCGATCCGCCATGATGAGATTATTCGATAGCGCATTTAGACCGTAATACAGGGCTTGCCCCTCTTGAAAGAGTTCTTGTGTGGTAAACGGCACAAAGATAGCGGTGGCCGATGTCGTAAGCCCCCGCTGTATCTCGATTTGGTTTAGACCCAAGGGGAGCGATGACATCAGACCTTGCTCCTGACAAAAATCCAGACGTTTGAGTGAGCAGTTATACTTCTGTGCGATCCCCGCTGTGGCAAAAATCTGGTTTTCCAGCTTTTGCTTTGTGGGCGCGGTGTTCAGAATGATAATCGTCACCAAGAACATTCGCTCATTGCGGGATTGCAGCTCTTTGAGAATATTTTTCGCCTCGTCCCCGTAGGTTGCAATGTCCGTGGGGATTACATCCATGTCATAGCCTGCTCTTACCGCTTTCTTCTGCTCTTGGATTTTCATGGCATCCAGATCGGTAATTTTGCGCTTGATGGTTTTAATTGCTGTCGCTTGGTCAATGGACTGGATGTGCATATTGACCGTGATGGCGTTTTCCATGTTGAGGAAGTCCGCCAGCAGCTTGTCGGTGAGTTCGGGGGCGATGATCTGAACGAAGCTGGCCGCACCGATGGTTTGTCCCATGCGAAACGCTCTCTTATCCCGGAAGTCGAAAGATGTGGGGGCAACATAGTCCTTGGTGGATAGCCCTGTTTTGGGCAGATCACTCCAAGCAAGGCGGAGTTTTTCTGTGCCGTCCGGGTGTAGTTGTCCGTGAATGACTTCCAAACGCTCCAAGCCACTGAGAGAGTAAGCCGGAACGCCTAACATCTTGAAGTTGTTGATGATGTCCAGCTCAATCCGTTCCAGTCGTGGCTTTGCCTCACGTAAGGAATCTGCCTCAATGCCAAAGGTGATATATTTCTGCTTAACGAGGCCATTGTTTCCCTTAGATAGCTGTGATCTCAGCATATCTGAATACTCACGCCGGATGGAGTTGAACTCGTCCGCTTGATCGGGGATGCTGATGGACTGCTCAAAATCCTGTAGATTGCCATACTTGTTGACGAAGGACAGTTGGATGTGGATTGTGGAATCGAAATAATTGAGGAAATCGCAATATCCCTCAAAAATCTGCGTTTTGTCCTCGTTCTGCGCCAACTGATAATTGATGTCGCCGAATGTGATGGTTTTCGTATAGAGCCTGTCGGTCACACGGCACACCCCATCTTTGTGCATGGTACGGTAGGGGATGGATTGCTGTGCTGTCCGTGGCGGTGTTTTTGTGCCAAAGAGCCTTTGAGCAAGAGATAATCTCACTCTTTCTTGCTTCGGGCTTGCTTGCATGGATTGAAGCTCTTTTTTATTCACCTGCGCCTCACGGACGCTTTGGGACAGGCGTTTTTCTTGTTGTTTGGTTCTGTCTGCCAAATTTGCCCTCCTTTTCGATCTGAGCGTAGAAGTTCTCCGTCTTATATGGCCGCACCGGCGGAAAGAACCAGCGGGAGCGAATCATGTTCCGCAAAATCCGCTCTGCCGGCTGCCCGTCTCGCTCGTACATTGCGATAAAAAACGCCGGTAGCATAGTGGCGATCATCAGCAGTACGGCGGGTGAATTGCCGATCACGCCACGAGTGAGAAAATACGTTGGCACACCGATAATCGCCGCCGTTCCAAAACAAACAATTTGGCGTTTGGTGAGCCCCAAGGCCACCTTTGTTTTGACTTTGGTCAGATCACGCGGCACAGGCACATACGGCATACGCTTCCACCTCCATGTGTCCTAAAATATGGGCGATCACGTCAACAGTCCAACCGTTGCCGATGGCTTTATATCGCTGGGTGTTCGAGACTTTGACTTCCTTGCCCTTGTCATCTACACCCAAGGCGGTGTAGTTGTCGGGTAAGGTCTGGCAACGCTCGGCTTCGATGGGAGTTAGCTTGCGAATGGTGTAGTCGCCGTCCGGCAAGTCTACCTTGTACAGTCCCGTCTTTGCTCCACGACCGCCGCCATTTGCCGTAAGGGATACCGTTTTCCCGTGAACGCTATAAATTCGGCTGCCTTGTCCGCCTGTGCCAATCTCACCAACACGGATAGGAGCGCAGACCACGCTATCCGTCTGTACGGTGGTGAGGGCATTGAGCTTTCCATCTTTTCTGGCTTCAAGGTGTTTGCCACGCTCGTCACCCTTGCCGCGCGTGCGGAGTGCAGCGCCGACCGGCTCGGCTTCATGGACAACAAAAAGCCCGGTTTTGCCTCGTGTGAGCATTGACCGGGCGTTTTCCTTGTAGTATTGGGCGCAGAGCGTTTGTGACTTGTCTTTGAGCGTGATCGGCTCTGCCACCATTGTCCGTTGTTTACGAGTAATGCTGTTTCGGAACTCTGCACCGTTATAGGTAGCGGTCATGCAGTGACCCTTGTCCTGATACGCAAGCCCGCTTTCTAAGATGTCTTTGAGCAAAATCCCTTTATCCTCCGGCTGTGTGATATTCGGGATATTTGTCCAATACAACCGCTTTCGCTGTTGGGCGGACACCAAGGCAGAGTTGATGAGGATGGGTTCACAACCCAATTCCTCAGAGATATATGCCTTGATACTTTGCGGCATGGACGCTACGTTTTCATATAAAAAGTAGCGAGGCTTGATCTGCCGAATGGCATCCACAAACCGCATAAACAGCTTCCAACCCATGCCGTCCTTATCCACCTCACGATTCGCTTTGGCAATACTCCAAAAGGTGCAAGGACTGCCACCGATTACGAGGTCGTAGCCCGCAAATTCTGTAAAGTCAGCGGCAAGAACATCCCCATAGTGCGTAATGCCGGGGTATTGGTAACGGCTGATGGAGCGTGGGTACTTGTCAATCTCAAACGCCGCATAATGAGAAACAGCAAAGCCCGCACGTTCGAGGGCTATATGGCCACAGGCTATGCCATCATAGAGTGATACTACTTTCAGTGGATACAAATTTGTCCTCCTTGATTCTAATGGGCGGCAAACACAGATTTCGCAATGCCACCAGATTTTAGCAACATGAAACAGAGCAAGGCCGTATATGCCACAATGCTCCAAATGGTCGTGGTCATCGTGCCTGTCACAACAAAGTTCGCCACTAATACAGCGTAGATTGCCACGCAGATCATAATGAGGAACCCTTGAAAGGCCAACGCAAATAGGGACTTCAGATAATTGCTGCCCATGCCGCCCCACTCTTGCTTGAAATGTCAAGGGGTGCAAACTAAAAAGGGCAAAAAAAGAAGCACAAGGAGCGGCTAGGCTTCCTGTGCTTCTTCGGCTATTTAGTTACTGCTCAAAATCTCGGACTTCACGTTGTGGGGTCAGTGTCGGGCGATGGTGCGGATTTTGCTTATTTGGTTCAGGATATAAAGGTAAATATAAATGCCGTAACTACAATTAGTGCTGGCAGGAATCGCATTGAATCAACTTTCGGAGAATCGCTGTGCTTACCCTTAGCTCTAAATATTACTACGCATAAACGGAAGCACAAGAAACCGACTATTGCTCCAAGTGTATTTGCAATCACATCGTTGATGTCTGTGGCTCTATGCAACGTGAACAGTTGGCTTATTTCGATTGCAAGAGATAGCACGACACCAAGTAATGCTATCCTTTTCACTTGTTCGTATGACCTGCTTATAATAGGACACAAAAATCCTAGCGGAATAAAGGCAAGGATATTAAGCATAAACTCAAAATCAATTTCACCCACAATGGGAATCAAATTAACATTCGGATTAAAAATGGATTCTCCAAAACCAGTTATTCTAAAAAACTCATTTAGAGTCGGAATTCCAACAACATTTCTGAATAATATTCCTAGGAAATAGTACATCAAAATTGAGCCAACTACCGCCTTAATCTTTGGCACGGTATTATCTTTTCTGAGAAACCAATATAATGATACGCCGACAAAAATCAAGCCGACAAAAAATATTGGTCTTAAAAATAAAAGGTCAAGTATTGCTTCAAAAAGTCCTAGCTGTATTTCCATATCAATTTCCGTCCTAAGTTCAATAATACAGTTATAACACAAGAGGAGGGAAATTGTCAACCCGCTTTCCAGAAACTATAAATTTCCCCGCCCCTGTCAAGCAAAGCGGCGGGACGCACAAAAGAATCCTACTGCGAATTATATCATGCCAGCGGTGCAAACAGGACTTAAACAAGCCACGTCTTACAACCGTACAAGAAAAAATAACGGCTATAAAAAGGTGTACTTTTCTATAAAGGTCTCTCATTTTCTGTCACGATACGATTGTCACATTATATAAAACACTGTATTACGCATTGAACCATAGGGTATTCTGTGTTATACTTACACTAATTAGCGTCTATAGAAAGGTACACCTTATAACAGTTAGCTTGAGGGGATGTAATTAATAATGGGATTAATAATATTTATGCTTG
>Ga0123355_10005688_pt1 | contig 18317 bp, 8 predicted proteins | sample TergutEmb28metaG_3_FD_89872 | JGI IMG/M metagenome (GOLD analysis project Ga0123355, IMG submission 89872) | Embiratermes neotenicus P1 segment gut microbial communities from Petit-Saut dam, French Guiana - Emb289 P1 | ecosystem: Host-associated > Arthropoda: Insects > Digestive system > Gut ... | reverse complement strand
GAGGGCAAAAAAAAAGTGTGGGGGGCCGCCTTGGTTGGTTGGGAGAGGAGAAAAAAAAAAAAAACTTCTCCTCCCCCCCAGAACGAGGAGCGCAACACCCCCCCCCCCCCCCCTCGCCCGGCCGTGCGAAAAACACAAAACTGAGTAAATGGGTAGGAAACAAAAGGACTTTTTCAATAACGTGGAAGCGAAAAGAAAATTAAACGAGTAAATCTTAGTAAGAAAAGCTGGAAGGGGTGAAGAGGTATGACCCCTCAAACCCTTGTAACACCCTCTCCAGGACCAGTACCCTCCGCCCCCACACACACAAGCAGCGTGTGTAATGAAACAGCCCGGCAAGGGGTTTAACTTTATAGCTGTTTTAGTCCAATTTAACTTAACGTAAACTTTATTAACACTTGTGTCCACCACTCCTGTTCGCCCGAGCTCTCTGCATTGTATCAGGTCAAAGAAACTTCTGTCCCTTACACTTGGCGGACAAAGCTCAAGGCTCTGGCGGCCATTAAACAAACGACCCTGAGGAAGGAACAATGCACTAGAGTGACCACTTAAATTAAGATCTTGTGTTTAACTGGCAGCCACAGTGCTGACGTCCTGTTCGGAGATTTTTCGTTCTTTTCAGGAAGTTTCAACGTACCAAGGTCTTTCCGATACGAGATTTCAGGTGACTACGGCGGAGACCGTGTAGGTTAGGTCTTCCGGGATGTGATGCTGTTTAGTCTGGCGCGAGCTTGGCGACGTTTAGGGAGTGCGTGCTGCTGTCCTCTTCAGGGTAAAGAAGTAAACCGCGCGGGAGGAATCAGTGGAAAGCATTAGGATAGGAGCGGAGGACAGGGCAGGGATTTTGGAAAGAGCAAATGGCGGACGGCGTGGTGAAAACAAAAATCAGGAAGCCAGTTTAGAGCTGCCTTACACTTGTCCTCATTCATACACAGTATGCAGGTAAATTTATTCTCTTGGTGTGAAAGATAGTGTCTCTGTGTCAATATCGCCTCCAACTGGCCCATTAAGCATCATACGATAGACAGGTAATCGACTGCAGCAATGGCAGAATGAGAACTGAGGGCAAAACAGAAGTTGTCGGAGACGAATCTGTATTTGTGTAACTCTGTTCACCACCACCATCACCACCACTCAGACTTCCCTGGGATCGAAGCTCACTCTCAGCACACACAGACCAACAAATAACAGCTTGATTTTTAATGAAGGCAAAGATAAAGTCGAATGTTAAGGCTTTTGCAACTCTATAGGCGTCTGATGATACGTTTAGAATTATTCACTTTTTCGAATTCGGTCCATCATCTCGTTTAAAATATCCTCGCCCCCAAACGTTGTGTTAAGTATTATTTTAAACACGGACGGATGGACAAATTCTATGTAGTGAATCACTGGAAATGCACAAAACTTCGGTTAGAGAACACAACTGGCCTCTACTATTGAACTGCTGACTATCCGGGGGAAGTGGGTGGGGGGATTGTGTTCCGTTAAAATTCCAAATAGCTCCAAAACGGCGACCCAGGGGGTAGAGCTGGTCACTCTTCGGTTAAACGAAACGTCAGCCACTTCCATACAACATCAGTCTTCCTCTTTGTCTCCCCAAAATTCACCTCAATGTTATCCCATCACCATACTGCTGGCCTTTCAACGTGCTCTAAACCGTATTCTTTACCACATTTCTACATATATTTCTTGTCTCCTCCATCCTAACAACTTGCCCACACATTAAGCTGCTACAGTTTGCCCGCACAGAAATGAAGGTTCATCAGGAACTGGAACATTTTTCACACTACTGTTGCCGGCTGGTCAATGCAAAAGGTGCGTTTCTGCCCCAGACCAGGTCACGTGACATTTCTGGTGATACAGTGGCACTGGAACAAGTCGCTGTTGAAGCCCTTGGGTTTTCCCCTGTTTACTATCGTTCCGGCAATATACCACTTTCATTCGTCTGTCATCCAGGCGACGAAAAACGGGCGCACTAGTAGCCGCACTTCTCCGGACACAGCGTCATCCCATCGCGACCTTCACTGTCACGTGATTTCCTGAACTGCACACTTACTGCGTTCTTGTATTGTCTAAACATTTTCTTGGGAATTTTCTTTCCAGTCACCTGCTAATAAATCACAAAAATAGACCGACAGACTGAGTGACTCATTGACTGACTAGCTAACCAACCAACCAACCAACCAAGCAACCAACCAACTAGCCGCCCAACCAACCAACAATCCAATCATTCAGACAACCAACCAACCAACCAACCAACCAACCAACCAACAATCCAATCACTCAAACAACCAACCAACCAACTAACCAAACAACCAACTAACCACCTCAGTAACTGCGGTATCAGAAACTAAAAATTGATAATATCATAAACCACCTCCCACCAAATGACACGACCCCGAATCAGTTCCACCCACCTCTCAGTCTAACACATGTAAACCAATCGTAATATTATATCCAATCTAGAATCGAATTTTCAAATAGTCGCTTTCGTAGAGATTCACAACGAAAACTATGTATACCTTTACTGTCTTCTTCATCCCACCTACATACCCAACACATCGCATATCACTACGTGATTTACAAATCTTTACGTTCCTTCTGGTGTTAACAACCACCAATATCCGCCTTTTGTTTATCTTTGGCGCAGAAATACTTCTCACATTATATATCATTATTTGGCCAAGTCTACAGAGTTACTGCAATATTAAAATTGAATACAGGTAAATTAGAACTCTAATCATCTCTCAAGCTTTCAAGGTGAAGATTGTTCAGAGTCTAAGCGTCTGCGTTTTGAAACCTATACTGTTGCAGGTTGACACCGACGTTTCGGAGAGGTATTCCGTCTCTATTTTCAGGGTTGAAAGAATTGTTCCAAGTTGATGCTGCGGTGATAAGGGCGGCGATGTGGTTGGGTTACACCGACAGGTTCAAACGAATAAGGCTAGTCGCAGCCCCGTGGAGATAGTCCGACCAGGGAAGCGGCAAGTCCCTCCTGAACATCGACGTTAGCCTGCACAAGTACGCAATGTCATAGCAGAAGAATATAAGGTAAATTATTGACACGTTCAATAGTGGCTTCAAGACATGCCATATATTCAATTCCATTTACTTTTACATCTAAACCAAAACTTACCATTAATACACAGTGAGGACGAAAAGTTCCTTTCACCAAGAATAGAGGCAGGCCTACGACTAGTGCCGTGCGGTTTGGTACAAAACAGCATGCGGCGCAGCAGGGCGACACCGAGGGGAAAGCTTTGACAGTGAAGCAGCAGGCAAAATGAAAATGTTATGAGAAAAACGTCGGTTTCGGACACGAAGTGTGACACACACACACACACACGCACACACACAACGAGGTGGAAGGAATGTTAAACAAACGGACAGGTGCAGCTGGCAGAGCAACATAAACCGGGCAAATGGATCAGCTGAATATCTGAATCAGAGCTGGTTCCGTACTGACAGACAGCGCTTTATGTTACGTGACAGTACAAGAGTGTGAACCGTGCTTGTATATAGGGTGATTCATACAGAACTGAACACATCCAAAAATTTATTATTCAATGAACGCTGCCCCATGGCAGCGGAAATGTGTAAAAATTTCAAGAGCCACAATTTAGAAGCGGGATTAAGGGTAGCGCTACAATTGATGCATATTGCATGTCCTTAGTTACTGCGTAATAAATTTTTGAATGAGTTCAACTCATATTTTGAATAACCCTGTATATATACACATATAAATGGAAAATTACAAAATTGAAATTATAGTTCTAAGTGTATTTGATAACAGCACAAACAGAAGAATGCCAAAAGCCACAATTCACTAAACATCTGTAAATGTACAACAGTGACAGAAAATACTCCCTAACACTTGCAATTCGGTCTTATTGACACCATCAGCACTGAACAGATAAACATAATTGTCTTTAGGTGAATACACTCCCGAAATTTATGTAAATGTATCGGCGACTTGTGTGGGAGGACGGTGAGATACTGTCGAAATGTCTGACAAGAAGCATACAGAGAATTACTACGCCTTGTTGATATACATGTTGCAGAATTTCCATTGTACGACGGTGCGTAAGCGCTGAACTCGTCTCGGCCAGTCCGACTTCACCAGGAAGCTCGCAGCGTCCTAATGTGAAAACTCCGCACAGCGACATCCAGCAATTACAAATAAATACAGACCTATACCGTATAAATGTTAAATGTTGTCCGTGTGAATGCCGTAAAGGCGTATGGGGAGTGGAGGTATATCGCCACTCATTCTTAACCAAGTAAGTGGTCAGATCAACGCTACAGCCGAGTTACAACCCCCGACACCCGATGAATATGAGGCTGGGTGAGCGCCGCGGCCGGTCTAGAGACTTCGGACGGCAGACTCTTGCCCTTACTGGGTATCGAAGCAGATGACTCCTGTGTCCAGCCCGTACTCTAGTCTCTATGTCGACTGAGCCATCGCAGCTCTCCACTGTACCGTACAATATAGTAATATGTTTATTATTAGCATCAATATGACTAACGACGGATACAGAAGCCAACTTAAGTGGCAGTCACTACAGCGGTACAATTTTGAAAATAAAAATTTCTCACCCATTTGAACTATTTATAGCCATTCGTAAGGAACTTATTTTTCAATTTCAAACTGTTCCCCCTCTCCCCCCCCCATTACATTTCTCCGACGATCCATATCAACCTGTTCAAAGAAATACATTTAAGGATAAAATCGCCCAAATAGAACCATTCTTTTCGACTTCGGGCCAATGTTTGAAAATATCCGATAAAGCATTGTTACCGAAAAAATACTCCGAGCAACTCCCCCCTCCCCCTTCCCCCTCTTATCCTTGACACATTGCGACGCTTGACCAATTCGTAACAATGACAAAACGATGTTCTTTATGTAGCAGAATAGGACCTTTATCGTGTTCACTCCACGACGGCAAAGAAGCTACAGGGTGTTCAAGAGCTGGAACACTGTCAATAAACGTGACACAGCAACTTTTATAAAACGATGGAAGTTCTTGTACAGTTAGGCTAATGGCACAAAAACCTAATCGAGTATGAGTGGCTAACATAATGCAAAGGAAGGCCATCTTGTGTTGCATGTAATTTTGTATATCGAGATCATAAAGGGTGTGTCGGAGTGGAACTAAAGGTCTGAATTTACAGCATCTTTACAAACAAATTTATTTACAATAAATGCACAATATATGGTTTCGCTTCTGTAGGTTTCGACTACGAACCGCAGCCATCTTCAGGAGGCTACAGTACATGTGAACATATGCCGCGTGTTTTGGAATTTGTCAGTTGTAATGCTAAATTGTACATATAAAGTAACGTCATCCCACAGTTGGTATTATTAAAACCGTGCTGAAGTTACAATAAACATGTTACAATTACGTAAAATGTTGTTGTATCCACGCATCTTGTAAAATGGGAGATTTTGATTCAGTTGTTGTGATCAGGCCAAAATCCAAGACTCTTGATGTGTACTCCATGAAGGTGATACTCCATGAATGAACGTAATGAATGTACTGGGCTTACCGTAAAACAAAGTTCGTTCATGAGTGCAGCTCTTGCTGTACGGCATAACTAATTAGTTACAACCTGTCAGAAGGACGTGCTTTTGGGATGACTGAATTTGGTTCCGATTATTTCTTCCTCGCAGAACCCCACACCGGGCCCACCTAGCCTTCTAATCACTGCGTATCCGAAAATATTGCTTCGGGCGTAGGGCGACATGGGCGTGCAAACTAACGAAACACCTCCACCTAGTTTTGAGGTCATGCGTGATTAACCGCAGAACAACTCTTCTTCTTCTTCTTCAGAAGCTAACAGTTGCTCAACGAGTCATAAAACTGCCCGCACTTTACATTACTCTGTATTTCGTTACACTGATCGCAAAATCCCAGCACTGATTCCCATCCTGAGTCACATCAATACAGTCGACACAATTAACACTGTTTCCTTAAGTTCCATTTTAATATTATCTTCACGCCTTAGTCTAGGCTCCAAAATGCTTCCTCCCTTCAGTCTATCAGAATCCATGTAAGCATTTCTCACCTATTCCGTGCCTACTACATGCCCTGTCCATCTCACCTGATGTTTCTGAAACGTACAAATTACGAAGCTCATCTACCCTCCAAAACCTGCAACAAGAATCACATTCGTGCGCCCACCTGTCACATTACTATGACAACTGCGTATTTCCGCGCCACCCCAAAGGGGAATGTAAAGTAGATCCTGCAGTCTCTCCCAGCGGTACATACAACGAACGTATCTGCTGGCAGGATGTTTTCTTCTGCTCCAATTCCGCTATTCTTCCAAAAAATGACCGTCATTTAGACGCTGCTGGAAAATACGTATAGGGAAAGACAGATTCGTCCCTAAGGTGCAGGAGCACTGGCTCATTGAAATATATGACATGGTGTTAGAGACCAATAGTTATACAGAAGGTTTAAGGGCTCCAAGCTGCCACCTTGTATAAACCAGTGGGAAATCTATAGGACGAGCTGGCTCACTCGGCACCACTGGTGGCAATTCCCTTACACCTACAGGATCGACAAGCCGACACGGATTTTGTTCTATCCCACTCGGACGAAGTACTGCGCGTTCACAAAGACTTGCTGTGATCGTTTGTTCTGATCTCAGAACTACCAAAAAAAGAAAAATTATATCGTGAACCATGTAAACACCAACGGGACCGAAATGATTACGTTATTATCAGCATTTGACTCTAACCCCTTAGAAGGTAAAACCGTTTAATAATACATTTTAAAATTCGGTTCTAAACTCTAACAAAATATTGCATTGCTATTACAGACATTAACCCGTCAGTAATAATTATGGAAATAATTACTGTATGGGAGACAGGAGAGGTGCATACAGGGTTTTGGTGGGGAAACCTGAGGGAAAGAAACCACTTGGAAGACCTAGGCGTAGATGGGAAGATATTATTAATATGTATCTTCAAGAAGTTGGAGGGGGTTTGGACTGTAGCTATCTGGTTCTGGATCGGGACTGGTTGTGGTCTCTTGTGAATGCGGTAATGAACCTTCGGGTTACATTAAATACAGGGAATTACTTGACTAGCTGAGCACCTGTTAGTTTCTCAGGAAGGACTCTGGTCCATGGAGCTATTTATTTATTACTGTTTGTTCCGAGAACCAAACACCATGCATGAACTAGAGTCGTGTAATTTAATTTAAAGGAAGTGGTAAGTATAGACACCAATGCACTCAGAAGGGTTACACTGAGCAGGTCACTATTCTATGATCAATGTAAGCAAACTTTTAATCTAAAACCAGTAATTAACTTAGTAATGTGGTTTGGGTTATAAAGTTATGCAGTTTACTGGTTGGATAGCAACGTTCAGGAGGAACATCGGCAGAATATGTCTTGAAGATGGAGGCAGCAAGCAGTAGGCATCTACCAGACTACATGGCGTCAAGCCAAAAGGCTACAATGTACATTTGCCATCAATAACACGCTCTATCACATTTAAGAGTCTTTATTACTTGACACAGAAGAGTCCTGCTAGAAAAGCTAACAGTTTCTCAGCTAGTCAAGAAATAATATGACACAAAGAGGTTAATTACCGTCTTCACAAAAGCCAGATGAATCTAATCCAAATCCTTAAGCACTACATCTTTAAGATGGAATTAATGTAATTCTTCGACATACGCCTAGGTTTCTCAAGTGATACTTTCTCTTTAGTTTTGCAAACTAATTTTTTATGAGTCTCTCATGTCTGGCATGCTAATTTAATTTAATTTAATTTAATTCAATTTATTTAATTTAAGTAGACTAATAATATTTAGTGAAGTAAAAATTATGAAGCTCCTCGTAATGTAATTTTCTCCTTCCTCCAGCATTGTCCTCACCACCCTCTATCTATACTCTTTCACAAGGGCGAGAAACCAAGTTCCACACCCATACCATGATAACGCGAGTGCATTAGCACAGGCAGGTCTTCTTTCTGTAAAGTCCAGCTAATAAGAGACTAAACGATGTTGATGTATCATCGTCGGACTTGCAAGAGCCATATGGTTTGGATATGTCAGTGCCAAACAGGGTGCTTTTCGACGCAATACAACGTTTGTACACTGTCTGGTTAATAAATAACGCTACTGCAGTCGTATTTTGACAGAAATAAGACAGACGAAAGGCACTGTATTTACTTTTTACCGTTGCGAACGGTACCAGAAGAGACCGAGCGAAATACGTACGAAGTATCGAGGGAAGTCAAGAAAGAAGTGAGAGACATGGCGAAAGAGCGTCACTCTGTTAGAACATTCCAGTTCGTCCTTCTCATAGAAGCAGCATGAAAACTGAGATATTATAATGGTGAGAAACAAGGTCACGGGAATTTTGATTTACTGGTTAATGCTATGGCGCCAAAGTTGGGAAGATGATCTGGTAGGCTTTGGAGAAAGGGTATTAATTCTAATAAATTGAAATCGGGAGGGCTGCATGAGAAGCTTGGAATTTGGGAAGCGTCTCAGCGTTTGCTTGAAGACAGGGTAAAACCAAGAAAAACTGTGTCGAGGTAGCTGTGAGCACTGCACTGCACATCCACACACCGCAGCATCGGACCAGGTACGGCCTCACGCCAGAGTACTGATGCTTCAACAGCCAACACTACTGACGATGTACCCGGTTACAGCTGTGCTTTATGAGTCTTGTCTTTTGACAGTACGTTGGTACATACTTAAACGGCGGCAGGCAAAGGCTTTTGTGCGCAAATTGTGGATGCACGACAGTCTATTATTGCGTCGTGCTCTGCTGATTCCCATAAGCAAACTCATACGGCCAGTCCTGGTGGCCGTGCGGTCTACGGCGTACGTCTGCAGCCACTTGCTAGGATCGCGGGTTCGCATCCCGCTGAGAGCACGAATCTGCTTTTGTTGTGCACGGTAGCAGCGTCTGTGAAGGGCCGGTCACTCGTTCAGAGGATTCCTACCGGGTGTGAGGGTCTAACTGTGTGTCACGTAGAAACCTGAAAAAGAGGCAGCCTAGGCCCGATTTGGGCTAAAACGCTGCAGAGGAAAGAATTATTACAGGCGACGCATGATGGTGCCAGACAAGTCTGCGTCTGCCATGCTTCTTGTACGGCCCTTCCAGTGAACCAGCTGAAAACACTACACCACTATCATGGCCTGTAAGCCTCCATTGTGTCCATCTTATCTACGAATCCGCCCAGGGTCCAGACTTTAGACAAGCGATGCGGGTTACATTCTCAGTAGGACGGGCGTTTCCTTCTGTCGGCAAAACTATTTAACAGGATAATTATCTGCGTCTCGTGCACACAGCAACATCCGACAGCTAAAGGTTCAAATTTCATGTAACAAATATTCAGACAGTAAGTGGCTGAGGTACCTCACAGAAAAAACACGGCGTCTTCATTGCAGAAACCAAAAGATTAGTGCCACGTACTGAGACAATAGAATTACATGAAGCAGAGAGATACAGTCTTTGGCAGTCTGCAGCAGTCCATATGAAAGTGGGTGGTACGTACTAGCATGTACATATATACATATATATACACATGTGTATATATATGTATACATATTGTGTATATATATATATACACACGAGTATATACACATACACATAAAAGTGCATATATATATATATATATATATATACAAACACACGCGTAAATACAAGCATATGCATGTATGTATATATACAGATACATACATACATTCAGTCATTAATACATACATACACACATACATAATACATACACACATATACATATACATTCATTCATACATAATACATGCATGCATACATACATAATACACACACATACATACATAAATACATAATACATACATACACACACATACACCATTGTGATCAAAACGGTTCATACCTTCAAGTGTTCCTCTTGTTCTGTGCTCACATCAGCACATACTAACCATCTGGTTCACATACATCGCATATCCAAACTGCATGCAATTGGACTCCAAGTTTCAACATAGCTATGCAGCAGCGCCGTACCGAACATAATGTAGCTATTTCAGCAAAGCAAAGCGAATTAGCAGTTGTTAATTTTTGCCTTCAATAGTGTCTTGGTACTCTGCTATTCTGCTATTATTGACTTGCTATTCATTAACGGCATTGTTCCCGCATGTGCTTTGAACGGTTCGGAGACGCACTAGACCTACGTCATTAGTCAAAAGAGTGTGGGAGTTTAACCAGCTATTTAACGACTACTACAAACTGAAATGCTGTGGATTCTAAATTAAAGAACTAAGCTATCTGAAAGTGGCTTGCATTGAAATGTGCAACTTCTATAAAATGCGAATATTTTATTCCTTTGAGACGATACGGATATATTTGATCCCTTAAACTCTCTCTTAAAATGGTCGTTTGTACAAGTGTTTATGTACATATAGCATCACACGTATCTCCTTGACATATAACATCTCACACTCCCGTGGCCACTATATGAGTTACAAAGCACACGCACACAGCCAAGTAACGCTGCATGTCATATCCATACTATACCATGTAACTAACTGCAATGAGCAGAGTTCGTCTTGACACGCTTACAGTCACTCAGCTAGTCCTTTAAAGAACCCAAAAGCATATTACGACCGGTCCCAGTGGCGGCGCGGTCTATGGCGTGGGTCTGCGGCAGCTCGGTTGCTGGAATGGTGCTTCGAAAACCGCCGGGGTCATGGAAGTCTGTCTGTTGTGAGTGTTGTGTGTTATCAGGTAGAGGTTTCTGCGTGGGATTGATCACTCGTCCAGAGAGTTCTACCGAGTGTGTCATTGAGCGTGATCACGTGCCATAAATAACGATCTACATCTACAGTGAATAGGTAAAAACAGATTAGACTAAGAAATAAAGAAAAGTGCATTACAGTAGAACGTCTCTCAAACGGAACCCGGAAAGAAAGAAATCCTCCAACAGTTCTACAACTTCACAAGAAAGATGACAAAAGCTCCAGACCATTCAAAACAAGGCGCTACGCCGCTGTCCAAAAACACGACAAAAATTTCGGAACAAGCTTGACTGGAGAGAAGAATTGATGGTCAACCTAAGGTAACTGTAATGTAATGGTTCGGGGGAAAGTAGTAAGGATTTATTCAGATTCATCCCGTTGTGTTGACTATAATGGAAAAACCAAGGCAGTATACTGTCCAACAGAACACATTGTCATACAATAGTGCGTTAGTGTTGTATGACATTAGTGTTGTGTTGGACGTTATACTGCCTTTGTATTTCCATTGTAGTAGGGATATAAGGTGGAATAAATCTATATTTACTGCTCATCGTTCAGAAAATTAAATTAAATAATTCAAAAGGTGAATATCACAAATATTTCAGAGTTTCAAAACATAAACTCTTACTGACAGTGAACGTGAAGACTGTGCCTCACTCAGCCACAAAGTATAAATGTCACTTGTTCCAGGTACACATGTACTTGCGTAAAGTAACAGTGCTGATAGCAGTCCGTTGTGTGGGCTATACTGGAATGCAGGAATAAATCAACATAATTGGATAGAAATTGCAAAACTATCTGAGGAAAAATATGATGTTCCTGACTGCGCAGAGGTGACTGATTGATGTAAATCAATCTCATCACCTACCCGTTAAATTTCTTAACACAGCGACTTCTGTCCGTAATTTCTATTCCATTGCTTAGTTCAAATAATCAGTTAAGTCATAATCATATAAGGGTTTTCTTGCTTCTGTCAACACAGCCAGCTCCGCACCGTCGCAATACACTGACTACAGTCAACTGTCTGAAGGAAATTCCATAAACAAGGGAACTTGGAACTCGTATTTTCTCTATACGATATGTTACGACTAACGATAAGTCAGAGTGGGCAGACCTAAGTACTTCCAAGTATTTAATGAACATAAAATAGCCGGGATAGCTCAGTCGGTATGGCGAATCGCTACGGGTTGAACCGTCCGGTGATCGAATCCCGGTGGGGGGGGGGGCACATTTTCCGCACCCCCCAGACCGGTGGGACCCATCTAGGTCCTATACATTTAGTACCGAGTCTCTTTACCGGTGGTAAAGCAGCCGGGGTGTGGCGTTGACCACCACCCTCGTCTAGTGCCGAGGTTAAAGAAGGAGTAGAGCTATACCTTTATTCTCTCCCTTGGCTTTCGTGGCCAGTTCTAGCGTGACTTTTATCTTTACTTTTAACAGAGCTTTAAGGATTCTTAAGACTGTTTCATGCGGTTTTGTCTAATCAGCGAGGCCTCACCGCATGACAACGCCTGTGTCCAAGCGCCAAGAACGACTACCGCCGTCATGTAGGCAAAACTCCAAGCATTCTTAGCCTCAATATCACATGGATGTAAAAGTTAAAGTTGTGATTCTATGAGGGCATATGGGGCAGCAGACATGTAGCTACACTCATTCGTAACCTCTACACTAGATTGAGGTTATCAGCTTCACGCGTCGGCCGCTTTAACACCAGGGAAAGAACCATCTATATCCATTGAAAGAGAGGCAGTGTAGGTGCCAGTGGTGGTATGCCGGATGATTTGGGGGCGGAACAAATTACTGCCCGTCACAGGAATCAAACCACGATTCACTAGACGTCCAGCCTCTAGCATAGTCACTATACCAACTGAGGTAGCCCAAGTTCGTACTGCATGGCGGTAAATGGTCAATTTCATATTTCGGCTGCTTTACTTTATCCCCCTTCTCCATCGTACCCCTTGAATATGACGCTTAATGTACATAGCGAAGATACACATCACTGCCGCTACACGGAATCGAATCCCGGTGACGTTAGTGGTCGGTAGAGTTAATGTCTGAACTTTCACTTTTCTATTTCATCCACACTATACATACTATTACACTTACCTAACTTGCGGTCTATTTGATAAAGTGTCAGCAGCACAGAGTACATAGCGTCGAAAGTTAGGATCATTAGTGGTAATGAACTGATAAGGATGAGTAAGGAAGCGGTCATGTCATTATTTGAGCTACTATACCGGCATTTACCTGGACGGACTGAGGAAGATCACGAAGAATCTCGGTCAGGGAAGGCGATGGAGAGACGAACCGGGCACCCTGCTATCAAAACTCTTACCGCTTGACACATCTTGTTTGATGCGCGTTCGTACATTTGTACGTCATTGAACACGCGAGTTCTAGTGACCGAGAAGTACGGAAATTAAGAAACCCTCTGTATCCCGGTCAGCTCTACCGTTACATGTGGAAGTGACCACATCCAGGGCTCTCTGCTGTCCCCCTTCAACCTAACTAGCCAACATCCACTGCCAGCTTAATGCTCTCCATGGCCCCCTAGAGACCCGACCGTCCGAAAGAGACAGAAACTACCCCTCTCCATCTTACCAGTACGAGGGATCTCGTGCACTAGGATTCGGAGGCCATACCACAAGACAAATTAGCATGGGGACCGACCGGGACACATCAGTATAAGCCTCCTGCAGACAGAGATAGGCTGCTTGCATGTGGCCGGTCGGAACATTTGCAGAGCAGCAATGTAACATGGGAATATACATACATCCAGTACACTGATCCTTTAAAACAGAATGGACTCTCTAAGCTGGGATTGTTGAATTATTGTTAAAATCTGCAGAAAAATCAAAGCCTGTGGCTTTCCTACTGTCGCTCGCAGGTAAATATATTATTTGGTGCCTGGGAGCAGTCAGAAGTGCAGACCGTGCTAAGATCTGTTGTTTACTTATGGCTACGTCATTTGTTCACGCAGAACCACGATTTTGGCGCAGGGTTTAACGTGATTAACAAGCAGCTCAGATGGTGACTGTCATCCTTAATGCATCTAACCTGATACATAAAGATAATGTTGTCGCTGTTCGTAACCAAGTATTATGGCAGGAAGACGTATGGGAGAGTAGACGTTGAACAACAGATTAACGTAAGCGGTAAAGTTAATCATGCAACGGCTGTTTACCTCCGGGAAAAGGGTCCCAGGTTGTCACTGGATAGGACAGTCGGTGGTACCCAGTGTCTCTACTTAAGCTGCGAAAAATCGAACCCAGGTCATCCAATCCGTAACCTAGTCACTTAGTAACTGAGCTATCCCGGATTATTCCGATACGTCACATGTCATTTATTTAATCCCACGACCAAATCACCCTATAGGACGAAACGATACAGCCTTACGTATTCAAGACGACAAAGAACTTGCTAAAGTTTTCCCTTTAACCCCCCAACCCTCCGCTCGTCAAGAACACCTCCTACCTAATCTGTGCGCAGGAGAAATCCACTAGGCATACAGCAAAATATCAGAATGCGTTTGATAAGACTGCAAACCAGATATCAATATTCGAACCCTAAGACTAAGACAAAATCCGCACCGGACGATGTGGGCGCATTCACAAAACTGCGAAAAGCGACTATGGCTTCGTCATTTCTGTCTGCCCGTCTATATGTCTGTCTGCCCATCCGAAAGGAACAACTCGGCTCCCACTGGATGCATTTTAATGAAATTTGATATTTGAGATATTTTCGAAAATCAGTCGAGAAAATAGAGTTTTCATTAAAGTCTGAAAGAATGAATGTTAACTTACATGAAGACCGATGTACATTCATGGTAACATCTCGCCTAATTCTTCTTAGAATGACAAATGTTTTAAACAAATTTCAGATAAAATCAGAACACATTTTATGTTCAATAACTTTTTTTTCGATAATCGTGCGGTTTATGAGGTAATGTGGGAAAATTCTGTAGAGCCGGACAGGTCATAAACGACAATATTGTGAGTGCGCTTTGCATGCTGGATACCTGAGGCTACACACACAAACACACACACACACACACACACACACACAGAGCATATTTAACACTTACTGTTTTCACGGCAAAAATAGTTACGCGAACGCGCCTCAGTGTTATACGTACATTGCCTGTATTGTTAAAGATACGTCAGTGGAAACAAATGCATTTCTAAGACAGACACATCCAGTTCAATTCAGAACTGTGCCTTGTCCCCGTCAAGACGGCAATTCCAACTTTTCTTATCCACCTCCAATACCCTCACTGTGTTACAGAAGAAACAGCTCAAGTTCCGTTTACAGCCCCAACTCAACATCTGAATGAATGTGAGTGCTGCTGTTGGGGCCCCAGACTGTCATATGGGGCTTTATGCTGTTTATGGGGAGCCACAGCGCCGTCAGTAGACTGGCTGGACAGCAGGGACTGAATTCCTATCAGGAGTGGAGATTCTCTCTTCATCATATCTACAAAATCTGTGGGATCTCTACACCTCTCCTATCTCACAGACTCTGATGTCGTGTCTCGTAGCATAAAGAGGTCGAAGCCGACCGTTCATTTGGTGTCTAAGTACAACATGGAAATTTACTGACAGACAGACATCCTTTAAGCCTTCAGAGAGCAGTTTACGCAAACAGACCATCTTGTCACATTCAATGTAACGAATATTTACACAGTATAATGAATAGCGTGACAAAAGCAAGGAGGACAGGATGGAAGGGGCATGTAGCATGTACACCAAGCCCTTGTTTTACGCCCTAGCTGCGTTCCTGAGAAAGTGGTCGTAAGTGGAAATGATAAATGGAATAGGTAGGGACTAGAGCAACAGAGAGCAACCAGCCAAAAGGTCGTTAAACCGAAAATGAGAGAGTGCACATTAAGGAGCGGAGTATAACATCAAGAGGCGTTAAAGTAGAGACGTGTACAACAAGGGTTAGGTGTATGGGAGGTTAGGTTAGGTTAGGTTAAGTGTTAGGGTTGGTTAGGTTAGGTTAGGTGTTAGGGTAGGTTAGGTTAGGTGTTAGGGTAGGTTAAGTTAGGTTAGATTAGGTTAGGTTAAGTTAGGTGTTAGGGTAGGTTAGGTTAGGTTAGGTGTTAGGTTAGGTTAGGTTAGGTGTATAACAGGAACAAGAAATGTATACAGAATTTCAGTCGACAAACCTAAATATCCGACACAATTAGGGACATCTTAAAGGAGCAGGATACAGACAGGGTTCATGTGACTCAGAATACAGACCAGTGGTGCGCGTTAGTGAAAAAGGTACCGAAACGTCGGTTCCACAATTTCTTGACGGACCGAGCTAACACCACGTGTAGCTAGCTACTCCAGGACAATGTTCCAGAGAGCTATCTGACATCAGCCTCACAAACAGACTCGAAAGACTTCATGTCGTTCCAGACCTTCGTCGGACCTCTCCACACCTAAGCCGTTCTCGTTTAGAAGGGGCGACGCCTGATGCAAGCAAGAGTGTTTTCCATGATGGTCATTAGCCCCTCCCCTTCTAGGGCCCTGGCCACCACCCTCCGCACTCTGTATAATACATCAACTTGCTAAGTGTGCGGGATGGTCAGAGCAACAAGAAGGAAGGCCGGAGAGAGAGAAGCTTTCTGAGATATTAAACCAAGCTACCAACTTGTGATGCATCACATCTGAGAACCCAACCATCTTACATGAAAGCTGCCCTCCTCCAAATCCCCCCCCCCTCCCGCCCCTTACCCTTTAACCCACAATACCTTCTCAACGAATTGGCAATGAAACTCCACAGCATGGCGGCCGTCCGAATAGAAGCCTATATTCATTTCTTGTTTATGGCACGATGCTGCCAATAATTCAAACAGCTGAACACCAGAATGATTAACCAGTAATGACACGACACAATGTACCCGAGCTTAGCGGCCCTGTTCGAATCTGAATCCGGTGTTCGTCTTATGTACTGTATAGCTTATCTGCGGATAGTGGTTTGTAAATTCCTGACCTCCAACTTATAAAGGAAGACAGCAAAATATATTGGATATCAAGAGGTCTTTGCTCATGTGTTCTGTCTACAGTGCAAATAAAGTGCACACACACTACTAGTGTAACTTATCTCCGTGTGAGGCACGACGTTTTCATAGTTGTGAAAATTTAAGTTGTGGTCCCCATGGTTACCAGGAGCTCGCAGAAATGTGCTTCCAAATTCAGGGAACAGTCAACTGATGTGCTGAGAACGGAGGCAGACCCCCCCCCAGAGCTTTGGCAACCTCCAACCAGACTACATGGCGTTATAATGCACAAGACTACACTCTATAAATATTGTATCCACCTATCAGTAAGTTCCATATTCAATATTAGCAGGCCGATAACACGAATTGTAGTGTGGGTTGCGACTTAAATTGGTAAGGAAATTTACTTTCTTCTAAACAGATAAAATGGACATTATTACAATACGTTAAATCCTAAACGAAAACCAGTCTTATGTCCGAAGGAGGAGGAGGAGGAGGAGGAGGGGGAGGAGGAGGAGGAGGAGGAGAAGAAGAAGAAGAAGAAGAAGAAGAAGGCTTCTGAGGTTATCATGCTACTACTGTGTGTGTGCGTGTACACCCACTCCACATTTTGACTCACGTGACCTACTATGATGACAGTTCATATGAGCGCTATGCCATTAGAGGACATTATAAGGCCAGATTTTTAAATACCTACAATGAATAATACCAATATGGTGGACGCGCGAATTTTTAAAGCGGGACTACGGACTTAAAATGGCGCGTGGAAAAATTTTTTTTAAATTAATTTCGTTATGGTACTATATTTAGCGGGTGAAATATGAACATAAAAAACTTCTTTGGCTCTCTCTCTTTTGATGGCGATAACCCAAGAAATAATGGAACTGGACAGCTGCAATTTGGGAGGGAGACAAACCATAAATACTACATATACAAACTGTGGACGCAGCCAGTGCAACACATTTAAAGTATACAAAGTCTCTACTTAGGTAACACGTTCAACACAAATAAAACAACAGTAATATAATAATAATAATAATAATAATAATACAGAATGTAAGAGTCTCCAAACTCCACTTCACACAAATGTTTTCACCGCAAAACTTTCGGTACAAACAAGAAATACGCACAGCTCACATACACAAACTGAATGGTGAGGTCAAGGTATCTAGTTTATTATACCAGTGAGTAATAAGACTGAGGTCTATTAGGGTGTGACACCGTGTGGTCTAGTAGATGGTTACCAACGTTGCGGAGAAACCTGCCACCTCTGTCTTGAGGGTGGAAAAACCTAAAGATGGAGACAGCACGTAAAGGTAAAGGTAAAGTTTCCTTGTCCACACCTTGAAGGCACATAGGGGGAGTAGAGGTATTGCTCCACTCTTTCTTAACCTTGCACTAACTGGAGGTGAGTGGTTAACTTCAAGACCGTCCGATTTACCCCTGGTACCCACCGAATAAGAGGCTGCGTGACCCCAGAGAGGAAACAAATCTCTTGACCCCCCCCCCCCCCCCCCCCCCCCCCCCCCCCCCCCCCCCCCCCCCCCCGCCGCCGCGTCTGCGCTCCCCTGCCGCCCCCCACCGCG
>Ga0123355_10005687_pt1 | contig 18319 bp, 8 predicted proteins | sample TergutEmb28metaG_3_FD_89872 | JGI IMG/M metagenome (GOLD analysis project Ga0123355, IMG submission 89872) | Embiratermes neotenicus P1 segment gut microbial communities from Petit-Saut dam, French Guiana - Emb289 P1 | ecosystem: Host-associated > Arthropoda: Insects > Digestive system > Gut ... | reverse complement strand
GTTGAGAACATGCGCGAGGCTCTGGAAGATGCGGATATCGACATACAGGATATTGTGTTCACAACAGAAAACGCCCTGCGCGATGTCAGCTTTCATCTAGGAAGCGGCTACGAAGGCGTTTCAGACTTTATCTTGGCGCAGGATGGGTATTCCTTTGGACGCTCCCTGCTCGGCGCGGAGGAACAAGTCGCGGAGATCGTCCCTATCGAGCGAGATCTGGACGACAACAGTCTCTTAGCGGCGGTGCAGTTGCCGCATCTGACCAATCGTGTCCTCTACCGGGATATCCTGCCGGGTGTTGATCTGGAATACGTGCTCCACGGGCATGATATCAAGGAGAATATCATCGTCAACCAGCTCTTGGAGCGCCATGACTTTTTCCTTGAGCTGGACTTGGACGGGTTGCGCCCCGTGCATAACGAAGATGGCTCCATCTCCCTGATGAGCCAAGATGCAGGCGAAGAAATCTTCCTGGTCCCCGCCCCGTTTATGCGGGACGCAGACGGCGATCTCTCAACGGCTGTGCGGTATGAGCTTGTCCCCGCCGGAAGTTTCTGTAGAGATGATTTCGCCCCGCCAGCAGACGAGCTGGAAGAAGAGAATGATGATATACCGGAAGAAACGGACGATGCCCCTGCATATACTGAGAGAGAAGACGTCGAAGCGGAACATGTCCTTATGCCGCGATCAAGGGCGGACGTTCAAAATGAAATGGAATCGGTCTATTTGCCGAGCATTCAAGAAGAGCTTGACCCGCCAGATTCCCCCGAAACCGAAGAATACGATGACGAAGATGCCGACCAAGACGGGCGCTATGTCCTCGTCGTCAGCGTAGACGAGGACTGGATGCGCGAGCCGGAACGTGCGTTCCCGGTCTCGATAGGGAACCCTTCTGAGCCGGAATGCGTCTATATGATTGTAGTGCCGTTCAGTCTCCGCCACAACATCACATTCAATATGAATGGCGGCAACAGAGGCGGTTCAACGGCAAACGTGGTGCGCGATGTCGCAAACAATGTGGCATGGGCGACATTCCGAGGCTGGAATAACACAACCGGTATTCCGTCGAGCCCGACGCGCTCCGGGCATCAGTTTGCCGGTTGGTTTACCGCGACGTCAGGTGGCACAAACATCCAAAACATGACGGGCAACATCACAGGAAACCGCACATTTTGGGCAAGATGGAACCCGGTTAATTCACTGACTGTATCGCCGACGTCGGTGAGCTTTGCGGCGGGGGCATCTAACCGTGTGATCAGCGTAACGTCCAACGTATCATGGGGGTTTTCCAGCAACGTGAGCTGGCTGACTTTCTCGAATACAACGTCTACAAGCTTCAGGATTAACGCCACCGCCAATCCAAACACAACCAGCCGGTCAGGGACAGTAACAGTCACCGGAGGCGGGATTTCACGCACGATCTCAGTGACACAGGCAGCAGCGGCAGCAACACTGACAGTAAATGCAACTTCAGCGAATTTCAACGCAGTGTCAAGCAGTCTCACAGTTAATGTCACATCTAACGCAAGGTGGGGTTTCTCCAGCAACGTGACCTGGCTGACATTCTCCAATGCAACACCTACAAACACGACCGGGAACGGCTCGTTCAGGATCAACGCTACCGCGAATACACTCCCGACACCCCGAACCGGGACCGTAACAGTCAGTGTCAGCGGGATTTCGCGCACGATTACAATTACACAAGCGGGGCAGAATCCCACCATAACCTTCCATCTAAACAACGGCAATGTAAACGGCTCGACCGCAGCCGTCTTGGTCACACTCCCGGCAGGTACGCAAATAGGTGAAAGCCGCGTACCGATACCTGTACGCGCGGGCTGGACTTTCACGGGCTGGCTTCATGCGGACGGTAGAATTTCGACACGGGCACAGGTCGGTGCAATTATAGTGTCCCACTCTGGCCCGTTAATCGCGCAGTGGACAGAGAACCGCGTCATAACCTTTGACCTGGCTGGCGGCACCGCAAATGGTTCGCCCGGCCCCATTCGCCACACAATCCCGGCCGGTGTTCAAATAGGTGAAAGCCGAGTACCGATACCTGTGCGCAACGGCTTCACGTTCGTGGGCTGGCTTCATGCGGACGGTAGAATTTCGACGCGAGCACAAGTTGGCGCGATTACAGTGACCCATACGGGGACATTGACTGCGGTGTGGAGCATTGCTCGTTTGACGGTGTATCAATCACCCCGCTTACCGGGACGAGATGCGGATGGGAGACAGGCGTCGGATATGGGCTTCAACAGCCATACAAGGGCTCAGTTGCTTAGCATGAATCGAACTCTTTTGCAGCGAGCAGAATTGTATGGAGAAGGGGCTGATGGGCGAGACCAAGTGCGGTCTGATGCCAGAAGATTGGCTTCTGTCGGTACTATGGGCAGTCCTACTATTATGCGGCCGGTTGCAAACAGTATGTTTGATCACTTCTTTTGGAACAATGGGGCGAATTTTAGGAATACGACATTGACGAATGCAGTGTTTAATCATGCGACTACGATAGACTTTGTCAGCGCTGCAGAACGTGAAATCATTGCTCATATTAGACGCAATAACGGAGACCCTACAGGCGCAAGATCCAATGCGCAAGTAGTAAGAGAGCTGGATCTCAGACGACCGATGTTTACTACAACGGCAGATAGAACGAATGGTCTGGTCATCATGGTGCATGACACCTGGGGCAGGTCTGTAGAACTAATCAACTATCGATTTGATGGCGTAAACTTCAGTGGGACTTTGCGGATTACAGTATATGACCATTTTGGCTTGGACTGGAGTGATGTGATGGAAAGGCGTAGTTTTTTCGAAAATGTTGCGGCAGGCTCAGGGTTTGAATCATGGTATGTCTTGCAACACTATAGAGGGACCAATAACCAATATCACCCCTTTATTTCTTTCTTTGAGCGAGATTTCCAATTTAGCGGACGTATCTAGCTATTACTTTGGAACGAAAGGGCAGGAATTCTTATTGTGTTTCCCCCGCTGCAAGCGGGGGAAACACAATAAGAACAATAAAAAACAATTAAGTGCAGGAGTAATAGAACGTAGAATGTGTAAGATGAAATAGCAAAAAAAGGAGAACGCACAATGAAGAAGGTTTATATTTTACTCTTGATCGTGATATTGTTGGGCGGATCAGTGCTGGCCTTTGCGCTCACAAGACCCAACACGCCAGAAGAAGCTCCAGATGCGGTTGAGGGTGATGTGCTAAGACAAGAAACACCCATCACGTTCCCCGACGAAGAAGGTCCTGTTGAGGTCGAGAACGAGGGCCCAAGGCAAGAGACATCCATCACGTTTCCCGAGGTAGAATGGGTGCTTTCACTGGGGAATTTAGATGAGGTGAATCATTTGCGTACGTTATTAGACGGCGACGATGAATCTTTGGAGGCGTTTTTGCAAGGAACAGGAGAATGGGTTAACCATTTCATAACACGGGCGGAAGTAGAACAGTTCTTCACGGTCATGGACGACATCTATTTCCCCGTTAACAAGTACGACTGGTTCGTTTTAATTTATGATCATGGCCGAGAAGTTACGCTTATGTATATTGATGGTGGAGACGTTATATACGATGGGGACTTTATGTATAGTATTAGAATTTCACTGGACGAAGGATTTTCTCGCGATCTAATTGAGCATAGGAGCGAAGAGGGGATGGATGTCACCGATGAGATTAGCGCACTAATCCGGCAAGAGGCTACCAATGAGCTGTCTTTCCGGATCGGTGAGGGCATCCGCGTTTATCAAACTCGAGAATTTAGTGCTGAAAACCCTGGAGCGACGTTTGGGCTAGACATGCAGGGCATTCATGTTTCAGCAAACATGTCAGATGCCCCGAGCGAGGAGGTTATACTTGATATTCTCGCCAACCTTGAGTTTGTTAGGGGTGCTTTTGTGAGACCATGATCCATGAAGAAGGTTTATATTTTACTCTTGATCGTGATATTGTTGGGCGGATCGGCGCTGGCCTTTAGCGTGAATTATTTTATTAGAGTTTCAAAAATTGTGTTTTTGTGTATCGTGCTTATGTTTTTCATCGCGGGTTGCACAGGTCAAACAGCTATGGCGTATACAAATTGCGAATGAGTCAGAGGTTTTGGAGGTTATCCTTGAGGGGTGATCTTAGAGCAGGGTCGTAGGTTGCAATCGCAAAAACAACTCACCCTCACCACTTTGCGGTGGGGGTGAGTTAAGAAAGGTTCGCAAAATGAAACGGTTGCTTTGTATTGTTCTGGTTGTGGGTTTATTGTTGGCAGGTAGCATATGGGCTTATGTCTCTTTCACAAGAGATCGAGCATTGACAGAGGCGGATTTTAGGTTCTTAGAAAGAGGCATGTCGTTGGAAGAAATCGTTGCCGTAGTTGGTGATTTAAGCGGGGTATCTGGCTCCGGCTGGCTACGTCCATACTATGAGCTAGATAGTGGCACACTATTTCTTAGCTTTAATGAGCAGTACGGCCCGCCGTTTCATTTGAGAGGTGAAGATTTGTCGCATATCATTATAGAATATTCGGATGGTAGTGAAAGGCGGATTGACCTTGAAGCCCAGATGACTAGGGTTTTGAATGTTGACATTGAATACAGAGAAATTCGTCGATCCTTAACAAGAGATGATCTTCGTGACCTCAGAATAGGAAGTTCGCTTGCAGAAGTGCGGGAAAAAATTGGGTTACAAAATGGATGGCTTGGGCGTGGTGCAACTGAGCCATTCTATATACTGGGAGAAGGCGAGTATGCCATCCTTCACTTCCGCGTCCCTGGTTCTCGTAGGATTTTAGAGCGTATCGAAATCGTGAATGATACGGAAATTCTAGAAGAGATTATCCCTGCGGGGGAACTTAGGTTAGTCACGATCAATAATATGGAGCTCGAATATATAGAAATTGATCGGTCATTGACAAGAGATGATTTTCGTGACTTTAGATTGGGAAGTTCGTCTGCCGAAGTAGAAGAACAAATTGGAGAGCCGAATGGCGGGGCTGGTATGGCATCATTTTATATGCTGGAGGACGGCGAATATGCCTGGCTTTTTTTCTGGGGTACTTCGGAGCCTATGGAGCTATGGCGTATACAAATTGCGAATGAGTCAGAGGTTTTGGAGGTTATCCTTGAGGGGTGACTTGGAGCAGGGTAGCGTAGGCCGCAAAACCGCATCTGGCACTTTCTGTACATCTCAATCACCAAAAACAGCTTACCCCCGCCAAAATGGTGGGGGTAACTGGCATAAGGCCATAAATCTAAATTCTAAATTTCTCATGCTAATACTCATTCGTCAAGGGTATTTCGTATATTTCCATGGATGGGATTTGTACGTTTGCCAAAAGTAGAATTTCTATCCGAAACAGAAAAGCCTGTCACAACTCCCATTTGATAAGCTGTGACAGGCTTTTTGCTATCCAAAACCCAAAACCACCGAAGTTAGCCCCTGATCTCACCATTTCCCATCAGCCGCGCAAAGATCGCCGCCGCTGCCGAGCGCACCAGCGTGTCTTGCGGGTGCAGATGGTTCTCTTCGTCAACCGGTACGCCGCGGATTAGGTCAAACTCGACCGCCCACGCTAGACCTTCCGCCGCCCAGTCGTTTACTGTGCCTGCATCTGGGAAGTCGAACAACACTGCCAAATCATGTGTCGTGATCCAGTTGCTGAACTCGGCAAAACGATACATCATCAACGCAAACTGCTCACGTGATACGTTCACGCCGCCGTCGAAGTATATTACGTCGTCTCTCGGAATACCGTTTACGATCCCATTTTCAGACGCCCACATCGCCGCTGTCGCATACCATGCGCCGGAATCTTGCACGTCCGGGAATCTCTCTGCGTCGAATGTGTATTCCAGGGAGCTCGCTATGCGCCAGAGTACGGTCACTACCTGTGCGCGGGTGAACCCGTCGTCCGGTGAGAACGCGTCGCCGGCTGTGTTCGTCGCACCCATCAGCATTGGATCATGGCGGTAGACGAACTCTACGTATTCGCGTGCCCAGTGATCTTCGGATACGTCCGCGAACGGGAATGGTATTTCGCGTGCGATGATGTTCCCGTCGCCGTCTTCGTCAAGTTCATAGCCTCGCGGCGGAGTGATAATGACCAGTACGCCGTTGCCTTCGACTTCTACTACGTATGTCCAACCGAGGGGGAGACTTACTTCTATGTTGTCCTTGTCTGTGCCCGGCGGGAGGGCGATTACTAGGTTGCCGTCTGCTACGTCGTAGTCGTAGTTGTCTTCGCCTTCCACGGCTATCGTTATTTTGCCGTCAGGGGCTAAGTTGACGTTGATCTCGATTTCTTCCACCGGTGTCTGTATTTCGCGGACTACAATCTCTCCATTTTCTTCTATCAGCTCGAAACCCCGTGGTGGCGTAATGATCACCAGTACGTCGTCGCCTTCGCCTTCTACCACATATGCCCAGCCGGGTGGAAGTGTTACGTCTATGTCGTCTGCGCCCGGCGAGAGGGTGATTAACAACTTGCCGTCTTCTACCGCATAGTCGTAATCGTCTTCGCCGTCTACGGCTACCGTCACATTGCCGTCTTCGTCTACGCTTACTTCAATCTCGACTTCTCCCACTGGTGCCGCTTCTACCGTGACCGTAAAGTCCTGCGTGAAGTCTACTTCCGCTGCTCCGCCGCCTGCGATTGTCGCACGGACGACAACTGTCCCCGCCGCCGCCGCGGATAAGACGCCATTGTCAAGTGTTGCTCCGGTATCGCCTGTGTCTACAATGCTCCATTCGATCGTCTGATTCGTCGCATCTGCTGGGACTACTGTGCCCGTTAGCGTTAGCGGGACGTCCATTGTGGCGCTTGCCGGTCCGTCTGCAATGTTTGTGACCGGGATGGCAACCCTTTCCTCCGGCTGCCACACCCAAGTATCCGCCATCGTTGCGCCGTCGTACTGCGCCATCAGCTCCGCCGAGGTGAACACAAATTTGCCCTGTGGGTTGGATGCTGTACCGTCGCCGACGTTTTGCCAGTAGCCAGTGAAGTCGTCGTTTTGCGGGACGGGGGGGAGACCGGCGTTGCCTACGAAGTGGAAGTTTTCGCCTAGGGTGAGTTCGCGGAGGGAGGTGGTACGCGAAAACATGCCGCTCATAAACCGTACATTCCCAGTATCCCAACCTGATAAATCCAAACTTGTCAGACCGCTTGCACTTGAAAACATACCGTCCATAATCTGCACATTGCTTGTATCGAAATAATCCAGCCCTCTCATATAGGTCACGCTTGGAAGGTCGCCAAATAACCACACTAAACCGTGTCCGCCAATAATCGGGCCGTTAAAAACAATCCTTTGGATACTACCTCGTAGTGTGTCCCAAGGACTCAGAAAGATACCAATCCCCGGACTCTCAGAAAAACCTATCCAATGAATAAAACCCGACTCCACCACTAAGGTGCCATCGCTGTACATTCGCCACGGCAAATTACTACCGCGGTCAGTAATCGTTCCGTTGCAGGTTACTGTGGCATCCAGTGCGGGATAGACGGGTGTTTCAACAATTGCAACATTAATTTGCTCATTCGCCGCCGAAAACGGCGCGAACACACCGAAGAGCAATACCACCGCCAGTATGATTGAAAAAGATCGGTATACATTACGTTTCTTCATGACATATGCCCTCCTCAACGGAATGATTAAAACAACACAAATACAGTATATGTTAAAACCTCTGGAAAGTCAAAGGATTTTTAGAAATATTCCCCAGAAAAGTTTTCATTGCCATTTACAAATGGATGAAGGTGTGTCATAATTCAATAAATACTGGCGGATTTTGCCAAATAACAGAAGGAGCATATATACCATGAAAAACTTGAGATTATATCGAATTTTATCCATCTTTTTGGCGACGGCGCTAATCTTTGGACTATTTCTCCTGCCTGTTTTGGCTGTTACGGAAGAACTGAGCAGCGCACAATCGTGCTTCGAGACCATTCCGTATAATGAGGGCGGATATTTCGACGAAGATGGGGCTTCTGATGAAACGTTTGAGATTTTGACGCAAACATTGAGCGAGCCCTGGGGCGTTCAAGGCTTTGAAGGCGATTATGCGCTTGACGATCCCAATGAGATTCTACACATTTTTGTATGGTTCCGGACACCATCAGCGGTTGTCTTGCGTTTGCTGGATGAAAAAAGCGATTCTTCCGTGCGTCTGCTTTCAGAGCAGGAGTATGAAAGCCACGCCATGATGGCGCACGATTTGTTTTTTGGGGAATTAATGGGATTAACCCGTGGGTTCTCAATGGATTCAATTGAAATTACCAGCGAACATCATCAACTGATCAACGGCATATTTATGCGTGTGCCAGCGTATATGGTCGAGCAGATTGCGGAACTGGATGAAGTGTTTGCGGTTATGCCGAATGCACGGCTCTATACAGATTTGCCTGAGTTCAGATATATCGAAACCACATCAGCTCCACCGTATAAGCCAGACCCTGCGTTCATGCGAGAATCCAGAGAATTATTTCGGATCGAGTGCATCCACGGCACTTGCAGTATCGAATATTGCGAAGTATGTGAAACCTTCAAAGGTGAAAATGGAATCACCGGCGCAGGCGTACGTGTAGCCGTTTTAGATTCGGGAATTGATCACGAGCATCGTGCATTTGAAAATTTTCTGGTTGATTATTTTTGCTATGAATGTGAGCAAGACAAAGAACGAAGAATACGAGGTAGAAACTTTGCAACTTGTTGGAATCCGGAAACCCCCGCCTGCCCCGACTGCCCATGCGATCTTTGCGACCCCTGTAATATTATGGATTACCAGCGCCATGGAACCCATGTATCAGGCTCAGTGGTTGCTCTGGCACCTGATATTGAGCTTTGGCATTATAAAGTGACAGATAACAGGGGAAACTTGATGTATTGGGAATGGCTGTTGCAAGGCATTACAGCAGCACACACCGATGAAATGGATATAATAAACTTGTCCATTGCTTGCTGGGGAACTATACTCAATCCACTCCATCCAATAAATTTCGCTTTAAATTTCCTAGTTCTTGACGATATAGTAGTTGTTACCATTGCGGGAAATACGGGCCGTTGGGGTCTTCCGATTAATACGCCAGGCACAGCTAGTCTACCCATTACGGTCGCAAGCGGAACGCTAGGCGGACAATATCGAGGTGGTGATGGAAATCCTCGTGACACAATTAGCTATTTTTCTTCTCGCAGCCCGGTACTCGGAACATACCACATCAAATCTGATATTGTAGCACCGGGCCACTACATTATGTCAACCGTGCTGAATGGCGGATATGCAACGGCTTCCGGTACCTCTATGGCGGCACCGCACATCGCAGGAATTGCGGCATTGATGCGACAGGCTTTTCCCGATGCCGAACCGTGTGAAATCAAAGCCCGCATGATGAACACTGCCCGTCCGCTTGGAACGCTGCAAACACCAAGACCAAACCCACTACCGACATATAGTGTTTTCACGGTTGGGGCCGGCTTTGTTCGTCCGCTTGAGGCTTTGCGGAGTGAAACGGTTGTCACTGTCGAACATGATGTGCCATTTCAATATGGGATACTAGACGCAGGCGAATGGGTGCCGGAGTGTCCTGAAAATCTTTGGACATGGCGGCCGGCAACTATGGCCTCACTAAGCTTTGGTGATGCACACACACTGATTTACTCACACGCAAACAGCCTAAGTATGGAGGCTGTAATAAGAAACACCGGAATCACACCCCGTACATATACGATTGAGATTGATTGGATAAACAATCCCGGCAATGCGGCACAACTAACTCTTAGTCACCAAAGCATACAAGTACAACCGAACCAACCGGCTAACTTCACTGCCACGATGTCATTTGCATCGGACTTTGCAACACCGGGCATCCATGAAGGATATATCAATGTCAAAGAAAACGGCAATGTTGTTGCGCGATTGCCATTTGGCCTTGTTAATGTGCATCCATGGGATTCGTTGCGAAATCAGATTAACATCGTTTCATTTACGCCTGATGAACTGCAGAGGATTATGTTGCCTACAAACATTACAGTAGAAGGTGCACAGGACACAAGCGCAATTGAAATCCCATGGGGAGCCAATATTACGCTGATCGGCGGCGAGAATCGGCGCACAATTACGCAGACGGACACGAATCAGAGGCATTTCATAATAGGACCCTACGCCAGCCTGACACTGGACAACAATATCACACTGTCGGGCAACGCCAACAATGCGGGCGGTGTAGAGATTTGGGACAGAGCTACATTCACGATGAATGCAGGCAGCGTGATTGAAAACTGCCACTGGGCAGGCGATGGCGGTGCAGTAATGGTTGTAGGCACGGGAGCAGCGATTGCCACCCGTGCGACATTTAACCTGTCAGGCGGTACTATTCGGAACAACAGTGCAACCAATGGCGGCGGTGTACATCTTGGCACGAACAGCCACATGACGATGACAGGAGCCGCCATCATTGAAGGCAACACGGCAACGGGGGTCGGTGACGGTGTGTATTTGACAGATCTTGCAACTTTCAATATGACAGGTGGCCAAATCCGGAACAACAGTAACGGTAGGTTAAACCAGAATCTGGTGCGAACGGTGACCACGCCCGTCGGTTTGGCGCATGGACTAAGCTCCGCGCCTGTGCTAACGGCGAATAACCCGCAAAAAATGCTACGGCTTAGCACGATCACATTGCCAAACGCAACGCATACGGTGCCAAATCGGGCGAACATCCTATTGGAAAGCAGTGGCCAGGCCGTGTTGACGCAGACAAATAACCAGCGACACTTCATTGTGAATCCCGGTGGCACATTGACGCTGGGTTCCGGTGTGACGCTCAGCGGCGGCACATCGCCCGGCGGTACGACGAACCGTGGTGGTGTGCTGGTCAGCGGCGGCACGTTCCAGATGCAGCTTGGTTCTGTCATTGAGAACAATCGTGCATCCAGCGGCGGTGGTGTGATGGTCGGCGGCGCCAACGGTATGTTTACGCTCTCCGGTGGCACAATCCGAGGGAACACGGCAACGGGGACCGGCGGTGGCGTAATGGTCAACAGCGGCACGTTCCAGATGCAGCTTGGTTCTGTCATTGAGAACAATCATGCAACCAGCGGCGGTGGTGTGTTGACCAGCACTGGTGGTATGTTTACGCTCTCCGGTGGTGCAATCCGAGGAAATACCGCAACAGCGGTTGGCGGCGGGGTGGGGGCGCAATCGACGCGTGTTGATGGATTTAGAATCATCGGGGACGCCATTATTGAAGACAATACAGCGGGAACGACCGGTGACGGTGTGCATTTGACAGATAGCGCAACGTTCAACATGACAGCCGGGCAAATTCGGAACAACGGTACGCGAAACCTGAATTTGGTGCGACAGGTAACCTCGCCTGCCGGTTTGGAGCATGGAATAAGTTCTGCACCTGTGCTTGCGGTGAATAATCCGCAAAAAATGTTGCAGATTTCATCCAATGTTATTACATTCCCAAATGCAGTGTATACTGTGCCGAACCGTGCAAATATTATGTTGCAAAGTAGCACTACGGCAAACCGCACGTTGACGCAGACAAATAACCAGCGACATTTCATTGTAGCACACGGTGGCACATTGACGCTGGGCTCCGGTGTGACACTCAGCGGCGGCGCATCGCCTAGCGGCACGACGGATCGTGGCGGTGTGCTGGTCAACGGCAGGTTCTATATGGAGCCGGGTTCTGTCATTCAGAACAATCGCGCAGCCAACGGCGGCGGTGTGGATGTCGGCCTTACCGGTCATCTTACGCTCGCTGGCGGTGCAATTCGAGGGAACACGGCAACGGCGAGTGGCGGCGGTGTGCGGTCGCAAGCGTCGCACACCAATGGGTTTAGAATCACCGGGGCCGCCAATATTGAAAACAATACGGCGGGAGCGGGAGCCGCCGGTGACGGTGTGTATTTGACAAATCTTGCAACTTTCCATATGACAGCCGGGCAGATTCAGAACAACGGTGCGCGGAACCAAAACTTGGTGCGAACGGTAACCACGCCCCCCGGTTTGCAGCTTGGAATCAATTCCGCGCCTGTGCTTACGGCGAATAACCCGCAAAAGATGCTGCGGCTTGCAGACAATATTATGTTTCCACCTGCAATGCATACTGTGCCGAACCGTGCAGATATCTTGCTACAGAGTAGTACTACGGCAAATCGCCTACTGACACAATCAAATGCGGGTCAGCGACATTTCATTGTGAACGGCAACTTGACACTGGGACAAGGCACCACGCTGCGTGGTGGCGCAACGATGACAAATACATTCAACGCAGGCGGCGTACAAGTCAATGCCGGCGGTACGTTCACGATGAATGCAGGTAGTGTGATAGAGAACTGTCGGCGAACAGTTGTCGGTGGCGCGGTGACAGTTGTCGGCAGCGGCACGGCGGAAACTACGCGCGCAGCTTTCAATATGCTGGGCGGCACGATTCGGAACAACAGCGCACTCAGTGGCGGCGGCGTAAATCTGGGAACAAACAGCCGCATGACGATGGCAGACGGCACGATCTGGAACAACGTGGCGACCGGCACTACCGCAACCAACGGGGGCGGCGGTATATTTATGAATACCGCAACATCGACATTTACGATGACCGGCGGTGCAATTAATAGTAATCAGGCTGCCAACGGTGGCGGGATATCCCAGGCTGCCGGAACGGTCAATATTTCCAACGGGTTAATTATATGGAACAGCGCAACAAACGGCGGCGGTGTGCATGTTGCGCCCACGGCGGTAAATGCGTTTCAGATGACGAGCGGCAGCATAACGAATAATTGGGCCAGCGTGGATGGCGGCGGGATATTTACGACAGAAGCAAACCATGCGTCAACAGTTCCTCTGACGGCTTATAGAAACCTTAATATCGGAGCGCCTGTCATTTTTTCGGGTAATAGAGCAGGGGGCCGTGCATCTGCACCCCCGCATAACGCAGCAAGCCTCACACACTTACAATTCGCCCAAGCGAGCATTGAAGGTCATATTCTCAACAACTACGACATCAACTACACGGGCCGTTTGGTCGAAATATCGACAGGTACGCTGCAAGTTGTAGCAATGGGGCATCATTCCGAGATGCCACTCGGGAACATAGGCGTGGAAATAGTTTTGAATACCGGTGAACAACTTTGGGAATACACAGACTGGTCCGGAATATTAGAGGTGGAAGTCCCGGTCGGTACGCATCAAATCAATATGTATCCACAAGACAGCCTATCTCCTGTTTTCTATTTGTCTGATGATATGGTCCACGTTACCTCCAACAGCACGACAACGGCCACTGTTTGGCTATACAAGCCGAATCAGACCTTCATCAGTGGAACTGTGGTGGACGGAAACGGCGGCTCAGTTGCGGGCATGACAGTTCGCATCAGTGAGTATCTCTGGGGCGGTGCCGGAGAATTGATAGCAGACGGAGTCTCGCTGTGTTGTTGCGGATGTTTTTGGGTTGGGACTTCGCACGAGGGACTGCGACAGTTCGACCGGATCATGGTTGAAGTTTTGTGCGATTTTGGTGGCTCAATGGGGTACGAAGTGTTTTGGAGCTGGTGGATATCCTTTGGCGGCTGGAGCGATTTGGGGTGGATATGGGTATGGTCATGGGGATCTCCACGCGAACATTCCCAAGCGGGCCTAGAGCGGTTTAGCGTTATGGAAGCAGACGCAGTGGAGAGCGGCGTGATCCACGGTTTTGTCCGAGACAAAGACGACTTGCCGATTGCCTATGCGAAGGTAATTTTGATCTGCGCAGATACCGGCGATTCAGTAGGGCAAACGACGACGGATGCGTATGGTTTCTATCGTTTTGACGACGTAGCACCGGGCAGATACTCGATCAAGGTAACGGCGGACGATTTCCTTGGCAGTTCCTTCGGCTTTGTAGATGTAACGGAGGACGCGGGTGCTGCTTTGGATGCGGTGATGATACCGGGGGACGCGGAGGATGTTGCTGGTATTATTGAGGCTCTGCGGAGTAGGTTTGGTGTGTGTTGATCGCGGGGAAAGTATAGCGGGCGTGATCTGTGTATGCCACATCGCTTATGTCTGAGCACAAGGTTTCTTGGGTTTTCCGCTAACATGTGTTCCGATGTCGGAATACGAATTGCAAGCAATGGCCGTGGGGGTCCACCCCACGGCCTCGCGCCCCCAATCTGCTCTTGCAGATTGGGGGCGCTGCTTGCTAGGGACTACCGCCCCTAGAACCCCTCGGCTGCGCTTCGCGCATCCGTTAAGCCGCACTTCGTGCGTCTGCGGCGACTGCCTGCGGCAGTCTATTTTTCGTGCGAATTGTGTCGCTGTTTTTGTCGGTCGGCAGTGTCTTGTTTCGTCTCCGGCGTAAGGCCGAGAATGTTCGATGCGTTGTTTTTTGCGACTACCAGCTCCCGCATATTGTCCTTTGCGGCACGGTAGCCGGCATACAGTTTTTTCTTCTCGGCGGTAAGTGCGGCGTACTCCTGTTTAAGCGCCGCGATGGTCGGCAGTTTCTTCAAGCCAAGCCCGTCAAAATATTTTTTCGCCGCCCGATGCAGGGTGATGTCCGCGCGCTGGCTCTCGTAGAAATCCCTATCCCACCCCGACGCCTTATACTTGGCGAAGGTGCTGCGCGTTTTGCTGTAAGTACCGATCTGCTTTTGTAGCGCTCGCATCTCAGCCAAGCGCGTTTCGGCATCCTTGATCTTTTGAGATCGCTCGGAGAAATCGCCCGATGCAGCGCTTGCCTTTTCTACCAAATCGTCATAGCTGTCGATACCGTTTTCTTGCAGGAAGAGTAAGGTCTTCGCGGCTTCGCGCAGATTGAAAATCCGCGCCCACCGTTCGTAACCTTCTCCCTTCCCGGCACGGATTTTTTCTTGTATGTCAATGAGCAAACTGACACGGGTGTGCCCGCCATCCGCATTGTCGGAACGGGCCTTTTGTACATCAGATGAGCGTCCGCCCGCGCCGGACGACGTAACAATTCTCACACCGACCAGCCGCCCACGGATTGCCGCTTCGGTGTGATCGCCTTTGAGTGTATTCAGGCGTGTAGGCTGCTTCTGTCCGGGGGCGAGAAGCGAGATGTGTTTCCGCTTATCACTGACTGTGTATCCCGCCGCTTTCATCGCCGCGAGGAAGTTCTCAAAGGTCGAGCAACCGGGTAAAACCTCATCTATCTTCCGCCGCAATTTCTCTTGCCATGAAGGTTCCTTGTCACCGAACCATTTGGCGTAATTCTTGCCCTTCGATGGCTGCGGATTCTCTATGACCGACAGCCCGTTTTCAAGACAGAGCAGATCGCTAATCCGGCGTACCGCCTTGCTCGAATTTTTGAAGTTATTAAATTTTCGGTCACAGCTTATGGTGGTGGAATTGAAAATGATATGGTTATGGATATGTTTCTGGTCAATGTGCGTCGCCACGATAAAAGCGTGTTTGCCTTTTGTGAACGACATCGCCAATTCGTAGCCAATCTTATTTGCCAATTCCGCATCTACTTCACCGGGTTTGAACGCTTGTCGGATATGATAGGCAATCACGTCACGCTTGCCTTGGCTGCGTCCTGTGATGTGTTCGTACTCACGCTTTGCGAGTAGAAATTCTTCGTCAGCGACACGGCTATCACAGGCATAGGAAGTAATGAGTTGCCCCCCGTCTGTTTTCTGCGGATTTTTCACATAATCAATGATGTCAGAGATGCGAGAACCGCGTTTTTTCCCCTTCCCGATACGAAGATTTTTCAGCCACGTTGTTGCCATGACTACATCTCGGAGAGCTTACGCAAAATCACTTTCGTCTGCCCCCAAATTTCATCATAGCGCTCCCGTAGCTCTTCCAGATCGGCAGCGTAAATGCTACCGGTCTGGTTCGCACGTCTGGCGATCTGGTTTATATTATTTGTAGCGTTGGAGAGCAGGCGCACCATCTCCTTGACGCTATCCAGCTCAATGTGAATAACGCGCCCGTCTATCGCCATTTTCAGCAGATACGCGCGCCTGTTTTTCATGCCGGTCTGCGCCATGCGCCGGTCTATCATTTCGCGTTCCTGTTCCGTAACCCGGAACTTGATGTCGGTATTTCGCATTCGCTTTGTTTGCTCTTTTTGTTCGCATTGATTTTCCATTGCGGTTCCCCCTGTAGTTAGGATGACGGCAGGGTACATACGCCCCTGCCGCCGTCAAGTCATTAGATGTCCCGCCCCGGCTTTTTCTTGCCCGAAGCGGGCGGTTGTCTATCTGCATGATACGAGCGTATCTCATCCAAAAAAGATGGCCTCACGCTTTTCGCGGAGACCCGTTGCGGTTCATATTTTGCCGCGTACTCGCCGCTGTCTACCGGCTCCATTTCTTCAAGCGTATCTGTATCGCCCTGCACATCCAGTCCGCCGTCGCCCTCGATGTTCAGTTCGGCGTTCAGGAGCGCGAGCCGCGCCTCTTTTTCGGCAAGTTCATCCACCTCGGCGAAGGGCTTTTGAAGTTCCTGTTCCGCTGCTTCCTGTTGGGTATGCAACGAATCAAGTTGTGATTTTGCCCCCTCCAAGCGTTTTGGCAAATCGTTCAGGACGTTGTTGATCCGGGTGATATTTCCGAAGGCATCCGTGCCAAGTTCGAGCTGATATGTCATGTTCCTTCGGAGCAGCAGATAGAAGATTTTGCTAAAGCTGTCAAACTCCAAACTCATCTTGAAGCCCATATAAGAACCAACTGCCGATTCGTTTTTATTCGTGACACCCTTACAGGCTTCAAGCAGAGCTTTTGCCGCGGGTTCTTTTTCGATGTGCTCCACACCGTTTATTGTCATACCTGCAAACTTTGCTGTGACGGACACAGTAGAACCCTCTAGGCCAGTCTGTATATCGGTCAGTTTTTCGCGTTGTTCGGTATAGTCTGCAATGTCCTTCTCCATGCCCGTAATTCGGGTAGTCACCGTCGTAATCTGTTCCGGGAAGCGCGTTAATAAATCATCCTCCAAGCGATAGCGCTGGCTGTCATGATCGGCTTTGAGCAAGCGGAGCTTGGCAACCTCATTGTCGAGATTCATCTTCTCCGCGATCAGCGGATTGCCCGCACACAACGCTTTGATTTCGGCGTAGGACAGGGCAGTTGCGTCCACATCCTCACAAGACCGCAGCGGGGATTTTGAGGTCATAATCTGCGCTATATAATTCTGTTTTTTCTCCACCGTTTGCCAGAGGTAAGCATCAAAAGTCCCGGAAGTCACATAGCGAAAAATCATTACGGTTGGGTTCTTGTTGCCCTGCCGCGCAAGACGTCCGGCGCGCTGTTCGAGATCGGATGGCCGCCACGGGCAATCTATGTCATGAGACGCGATTAGAAGGTCTTGGACATTGGTACCTGCGCCCATCTTGGCAGTCGAGCCCAGCAGCACCCGCACCTTCCCGCTACGCACCTTTGCGAACAATTCTTTTTTCTTCGCTTCGGTATCGGCATCGTGGATGAAAGCGATCTCATGTTCCGGGATGCCCCGCTTAATTAGTTTCTCGCGGATGTCATCATAGATATTAAAACGCCCGTCCTTGTTCGGCGTTGAAAAGTCCGAGAACGCGAGCTGGGTCAGCCTATTGTCTTTGGTCGTCTCCCACATATGGAACACTTTGTCAATGCAGGCGTTGACTTTACTACCCTTGTGGTCTGGAAACAGTGGGTTGATAAGCCTTTGGTCAAGCCCAATCTTACGCCCATCCGTCGTGATCTTGAGCATATTATCGTCTTTAGGGTCTACTAGCTGCGCATGGACTGCGGCGGCGCGTTCGGATAGCGCCTGTACCATTTCCTTTTGCAGTTCGGATGGTTCCACAACGACGTTTTCATATACCACTTCCGGCACGGGTAGGTTGAGCATATCTGCTGTTTGGATGTCCGCAACTTCTCTGAACATGGTCATGAGCTCCGGCAAATTATGAAACTTAGCAAAGCGTGTCCGAGCACGATATCCTGTCCCTTCCGGGGCGAGTTCGATTGAGGTCTGCGTCTCTCCGAACACGGATGCCCAGCAGTCAAAATGGATTAACCTTTTTGCCGCCAGTGAATCATATTGCAGATAACGCTGTATGGTGTACATCTCGGTCATACTGTTCGAGATCGGTGTCCCCGTAGCGAAAATGACCCCTTTGTTGCCGGTGACTTCATCCAAGTATCGGCACTTCATGAACAGGTCAGATGACTTCTGTGCATCTGAGGTCGAAAGTTGTTTTTGTCAATCTCGAAATGTAGCGAAAATAAATGAAAAAGTGTAGCAGCGCAGGATCATCTGCGCTTTGTTTTTTTGATGGAGGTTTCTAGTTGCATAAAGGCGTCGGTCAGCCTC
>Ga0123355_10005686_pt1 | contig 18320 bp, 24 predicted proteins | sample TergutEmb28metaG_3_FD_89872 | JGI IMG/M metagenome (GOLD analysis project Ga0123355, IMG submission 89872) | Embiratermes neotenicus P1 segment gut microbial communities from Petit-Saut dam, French Guiana - Emb289 P1 | ecosystem: Host-associated > Arthropoda: Insects > Digestive system > Gut ... | reverse complement strand
TCCGCGGAGACCGTGGCAAATCCTAGAGCTCCCCAATGCCAGACCCGATGACCTGCCTCCCTTCGTAGCCCCTACTCCGTAGACTAGACTGGGAGAGAACACGTAACACAAGAGGCCGCACAATACAAACATTGTGCGGCCTCTCCTTTTGGCTTGCGGGTTCAATCAAGGTGCTATACTGTAAATAGTAATAGTATCGTCAATCAAAAGGCGCTGCCAGAAAAATATGCGATTTTACAACTACGAGTACAACGAAGAACGACGGCACAGCGTAGCGCATTTAGGCTATAATGAAATCCAAAAGACAGCACGGAACCCGCTTATTATTTTGATAAGGGGGTTCGGTATTGTTTGTGGTGCAAGCGATTTTTCGTATTGATTTTCGCAGCACATATGATATAATAACATTCAATATTAGAATTTTGCAAAAAGGAGAGAATTATGTATCTTAATCGACATATTGAGGATGCTGTGAATAAGCGGGCCGAAATGAAAGGTGCCGTTGTTATCACCGGTGCAAGGCAGGTGGGAAAAACCACATTGATTGAGAACATTCAGCCCACGATTGCAAAGGTTACATTTGACGATTTACCCACTCGTCGTAGAGCAATTGACGAGCCCTCGGCGTTCTTTGATTTGAACCCGCCTCCCATTTTTATTGACGAAGTGCAATATGCCCCTGTGATTTTTCACTATATCAAGATTCTATTAGACAAGAGTAAAAATAAGGGTGACTTTTTCCTCACCGGCTCACAAAGTTTTGAGCTGATGAAAAATGTAACAGAGAGTTTAGTGGGCCGCGCCGGAATTCTTGAATTGCTGGGTCTTTCCCTCAGAGAGATATTTGGAGAGAACTGGAACAAGCCGTTCTTGCCCACATTAGAGTACCTAAAAGACCGAAAAGAAAATAGGCCAGACTTTGGTATAAATGAGATATGGAACATCATTCACCGCGGTTCTATGCCTGAACTTGTTACACAGCCCGACTTTGAGTGGGAGGCCTTTTATGCAGATTACGTCAAGACCTATATAGAAAGAGACGTGCGCAGTTTAACCCAAGTGGCCGACGAGGGCGACTTCTTGAAATTTATGACCGTTTGTGCCGCCATGACAGGGCAGATGCTAAATTTGGCCTCTATCGCAAAGGATGTTGGAATCAGTGAGCCGACGGCTAAAAGATGGCTTTCCATCTTAAAGTCCAGCGGGATTGTCTATCTGCTGAAGCCGTATAGCAATAACGCCATTAAACGGACGGTTAAGACGCCGAAACTCTACTTCTTAGATACCGGCCTTGCCGCATATCTAACACGGTGGATGACGGCCGACACATTGCGAATCGGCGCCATGAATGGACGGTTTTTTGAAAGTTTTGTTGTGGCCGAGATATTAAAGAGTTATACGAATGCAGGAAAAGAAGTTGACCTCTATTTTCTCCGAGATGGTAATCAAAGAGAAATTGATCTAATTATCCATCAAGACAATACGCTGTATCCGCTTGAGATCAAAATATACTCTGAACCAGATGCAAAAGATATAAAGCACTTCTCTATGCTTGATGAGATTAACAATGTGAATATAGGCGAAGGCGGCATTATCTGCTTGGCAAAAGATATTTTGCCTCTCAAAGACAAACACAAAATCATTCCTCTTTGGGCGATATAGGGGCTATAACCCAAGTTTTCTTGTTGTATTCACACGGCTACACAAGGCGGTCTTGACAGACAAATCCGAGGATATCTATGATATTAATGCCGAGACTCAAGGGGTGCTAGCCTTCATCCTCTATTTCCACTACAAACTTGGCCTGACGCCCAAAATCAGCATATCGATTTACAACCCAGATATAGATATCCAGCGCCTCACGCAAAAATATTACATCTTCCTCGAGTTCCTTTATTCGACTTTTTAAGTTATCAACACTTTGATTTTCCACGGTAAGACCTCCTATAGTCAACTTGCAGATTGAACGTCTATTAGTTTGATATGTCTGCGCTGTGAAAAGAGATACGCACTATCATCTCCAACGATTAAGTGTTCAAGAATCGGAATCCGTAGAACACGAAAGGCACTTGTTAGGTGAAAATTCATCTGATTGTCAGCCTCGCTAGGGTTCGCATCACCATTTGGATGATTTTGGGCAACGATCACTTTGGTTGCCTTATGTAAGAGTGCAACCGTAGCTGCATAGCGGTAAGAGATATTGATACGAGTTACACACCCCTCAGCTAATTTTTCCTTGCGCAATACACGTTGTTTGGCGTCTAAGCACAAGAGATAAACTTTTTGATCGCTATGCCCGTAAAACAAGGGAGTAACATATTGCATCATATCCATAGGGGTTTCTAGCGTAGACCGCTCTTTTAATTTTTCACCCTGATACCTGCGCCCAAATTCTAAAATCGAATAAATTAAAATTGCCGCCTTGGGATCTACGCCCTTTACCCACTGCAAATGCGCAAGGTCTGCCTCCAGGAGATCAGAAAGAGAGTGAAAGTGCTCAAGTAGATTGTGTGCAGCTTCTTTCGCTTTTTGTTGTGGCAGATTGTATGATAATAAAAGCTCTAATAGTTGCTTATTTCCTATCTCCTCCAATCCGTGCTGAAAGACTTGACTTCTCGAAATAACGCCCACATAATCCTCCTTTCTAGCTTTGGTATAAAGCTTTGTATGAATAACATTAGATAGAAGTTTGATTTTTTACATAATAGACTAAGTGTGCCATTATTGTACCAGCTAGAATGCGAACAAAACGAACAAGTTTGGATAGATTTTTGAAAAGATAGTTGCCATACGCACGTTGTAATTGCTACGGCTCGGACCGGTTCTAAGGTGTGCTATACTAGATTATCCGTACCCGCAGTTCCGGTATAGCTTCTTCTTTATCAATTTTGTGGCTATACTACGGCCCCTTTCCTATAATATCTGGCACATATCTCTCTTCTAGGGTGACAGAAAATTTAACTAAGCGCAAGATACGAATGTTTGTTAGTTGAACAACCATCATATCTACCACAGCTAACGTTGGTTAATCACTCGTGGCTATAGCCTTTTTTAGATAGGTCTCTAGCGCACGATTGATTGTGAGTTCGGGGTCTATCGTTTCATCTATGCACTCACTGCCCACACGGGCAGGCCGCATCTTGAAAAGCTCTGCTTTGGACGAAGGGATGGATTGGATTATACGCAAAAGTTACTCGGTATTGGCAACATCGGCATTGTATTTTGCCCCATCCGCTGACTGCATTTTTAGTTGTACGATATTTTCGTACAACTGGTTTCTCTCTGCTTTTAACTTGCGTTTCAAATCACTCCAATACCGCCGTAGATTGTCTGTGTCAGCCAAAACTTCAACAATATCTACAATGAAAAACAGCCATTCCTCATTTTCCTCGTCCCAAGCATTGCGAATTCGCTTATTTTCAAATAGTTGTAAAGCCTTATTCATTCTTAGCTTCCCCCAATCTCTACTGTTCATTATACGACAAAAACAAAAATTTTTTCAATCCAAATCAAAAGGAGCGTTGCCTATCGCAATTTACCGTTGTAGTAATAAGGTATTCAGCCACAGCAAAGACATAGGATCAGAAATAGAAGCATTGAAAGACATGTCTTACATTTATGATATCAACGATTTTTTCGTAAAAAGTTTTCATATTTTCAAATTTCGACAAAGTTTGCAATCTTTTTAAGGTATTCTCTTGTCCAAGAAGGTCGATTTGGCCTCTTGAGGAGATAGCTATGAAGTTGACTGACATAGAATTAGAAGTTATGAATGTTTTTTGGAAGAGCGAGGTTCCTATGACTGCATCCGATATTATAGCGGCCTCACCTAACCGGACATGGAAGGAAACATCAATCCATGTCATTTTGAAAACATTACAGACAAAAAACGCTGTAGCTGTAGACCATTATGTTCCAACGACAGGCAGAGCAGCGAAAGCGTACAGGGGCTCCGTGACAAAAGCGCAATACGTGGCCTCCCAGGCGATTGAACTTGATGTAGCCATTCCGGATCTTCTTCAGGCAATTGTGGAAGAAGAGAAATGCTCCTGTAAAGCAGGGTGTAACGCAAACAAATAGCAAGGGTGCAAGTTTATGGGCGTTTTTTTACACAGTTACATTTCGCCATATACTGTTCTAATGGGTATATTGTGGTTTAATACTTTCGTTTTGTTAAGCTTGCTGATGCGGAAGCTAAGATATCCAATCAAGTTTTCTGCTATGCCCTTGTTGCTATTGTTGTTTTTAAGCACTCTGCGAATGTTTTTAGTCATTGAGATCCCTGGAACAATTCCTGTGTTTTCTGAAGTAATCCTCCCGGCGGTTATTGTGTTTTTACGATATACAGTAATCCCCTATGAGGTACTTGGCGTTGCAGTAAGTGCACTTCACATTTCTATCTTTATATGGGCGACAGTAGCTGTTATCCTTTTAACAAGATATGTGCTCCGATATTGGGTTGCATATTGGACAGCCTTATCTCTCAACTACGCTCCCGATGAGGAAGCAGAAGCCATATTGGCAGAAATAGCGGGCCCTATAAGTTGCCCAAAGAAGCGTGGGCGTGTTTTCAGAACGCCGATTAAAGTGCCGTTTACCGTAGGAATTAAGCCATACATATATTTGCCAGACGGTGTTGCATTCACACCGGATGAACTTCGTACTGTTCTCAGACACGAATGGAAGCACATTCAGGGCAAGGACTATCTCATTGAATTTATGATGCGCTTTATCAACTATGTGTTCTGGTGGAATCCACTGACATACATACTAAGAAGAAACGTATCTTTTGCGCTGGAACTCAGATGTGATTATTTCGCCGTGGGTGCTTCTGGTTCGGATTATCAGCATTACAAAAGCGCTCTCGGCCGCATTTCTGGAACGAAGCGGAAAGAAATCATAGGGAATACTCTGGTCAATTCGGAAAATGTGTTTTTAGATAGACATAAAACACTAGAATTACGCATGAAAGACAGAACACATAAACGGGCGTTGACTACTATTTGTTTTTACTTTTTGGTAGCAATCCTGTTTTTGCTGTCTTACACGTTCATCATATTGCCCGCACATTGGGAGAGTAGTTATGAGCATGTCGCTTGCATAGAATATCCGCCCGGCTATTATTACAGTGAAGAAGCATTTAGAGCAGAAGAGAATTTTCTTGTGGATAACGGTGACGGCACATTTTCGCTCTACATTGATGGGCGGCATGTGGAAAATAGATATGCGGATGATATACCTCAAGATATCTTCACATTTCTTCCAATAAGAACTAGCGAAGATTAGCATTCTTCGTGAAATAAAAAATATAATTTTGGAGGAGAAACACATGAAAAAAAGACTTTTGGCAGTTCTATTGGCTGGCTTGATGTTGCTCTCGTTGCCAGCGCCCGCAATGGCCTATTTCCCGGATGTGGGGCCAATTCTTCCAACAGTGGTCACAGCGTATGAGCGAGGTGTGCAAGAAGGCTATGTAGGAATAGAACCTACTTCTGAGCAGACGCGGATCTACTGGAGGACTTGGGATGGTAGACTTCAGTGGCGGGTCTGGGGCATAACTTCTGGTAGATGGCTTACATGGTGGGCTGATTTCTAGTTTTTGATACATTAATTAAAGTGCATAGCAAAGGAGAACGAACGGACTATGTGCATTAGGGAGAGGAAAATTTGGTCGATTATGTCGGCAGAACGGACGGAATTTGTTTAGGAGTGTTTTTATCGCTCCTTCAAAAAATCTCTTAGTTCAAGATTTGATTATTAGTTATCAAAAGGATTTCCATTCAGCAGAATATTGCTGAGTGGAAATCCCTTTTTTATTATTCTATTAGACAAAGGAGAAGTTAAAGATGTTTGAAGGTATTGAATTTGAGCTCAATGAAGAAGTGGCAAGAACCGAGGATGACTATAAGAGGGTTTATTACAAGCTTTTTAATGGGATAAGTGGCATCATTGAAAATACGCATACATATGGCCAAACCATCCAGGCGCTCAAATATCTGCAATGTTTAGCGGAAGATTTATATATTTCTCTTGAAGAAAAGTAAGGCTAAGAGGGTTAAGGATCATGTGCGCTCCAACAAGTGTATAGCCAATCCGGATCTAAAACTGTACACAACACGCCACTAGACACAATGGAAAGGTGGCGTATAGCCGCAGGGAAGGCATCAAGCGCTTTATAACCCCCATCGCCTTTTCCCTCTGGATGGCTTCAAGGCACAAGTTCAATATGCATCAACGTCATTCCAACAATTATCCAATTAAGTCTGCTCAATTGGAGCTTCCCTGCTGGATTCCCCAATGCCCAATTTGCTTGACAATCACAACTTTAATTGAAATGCTTAAATACACTAGCTCATTTTAGGCGGCCTAATCAGAAACCAAATTGCACAATCCGCAAAAAATATGATTCCAGGATAAAATAAGAATCTAACATTATGCTGTTGATCTAACAGCCTCCCAAGCCATGGATGAAAAAACCGCTTAAAAAGATCGCCACATTAGCCGTCGCCATATTGATTCCAATTGCTTTGACCCGAGAATCAGGTGTTGACGTAGTCGTAATGCCAAGGTCCACGAAAATAGCATATATCGTAAATCCGCCCATAAACATACCTAAATACAATATCCACAACTGTTGAGCAAAAGCACAGATGATAAACAACAACGTAATAGTCGCACAAGAAAATGAGATCACCCGCCGCCCCAGCCTTTTATATATTTGACCAAATACTAAGCCATAGATTATTCCACCAATAGATGAAATGGTAAAAGCGTATCCGGCTTGGGCAGAGGTTCCACCCAGCTCTGCAACCAAATGAGACAAGTTGAGCACAAACGGCCAGTAAAATATAATGGCCAGAGTAAATATTACGATAAACCCCCATGTGCTTGAGGGTATCTTATCTGTCTCGCATAGGAAGCGGCTCCATGTTTGTAAACTTTTTTACCACATCTCCTCGAACTATTTTAGGCTCTGGCATGAGAATAGCTGCAACCAGTGGGATAAGCATAACTAAATTAACCAGCCAGAAAAATCGGATACTTGTAGCTGCTAGGTAGCCTGTCCCCACAGAAAGGACAATTCCTACAATATTTCCCGTTGTGCTGCCCCAACCGAGCATTTTGCTACGAGTTTGCAACTCCGGGAAATACGACGCCAACAAAGAAGGACCCATTGGGAGAATCAATCCAGCAGTAAGCCCCGCCAATGTGCGAAACCATAAGATAGTTAAAAAGTGAGTTTGGAAGAATATGGGGAGTATACTCGCCACCATATAGGCACTAATGGAAAAAATAGAGGTTCGTCTATAGCCCAAATGCTTGACGACCCACCCTGATGCAAAGCAAGTTGGAATGCTAAATAGAGAGGCCAATGTGCTGACCAGGAAGATAACCTCAGTAGAATATGAGGGAAAGGCTACATGTAGACTGTAGAGGGCGGGGTGAATGCCACTGAAGATGTGATTGAATGATATAAGCCGATAGCCCGCAAAAGGCCAAGATGTAGACAGGATGTTTTTTTGCTTCTATTTCGTCAGGCCTTTGTACTATGTAGCTTGAAAATTGTATCGTACATGGTTCGTTTCATTTCTACTATGCCTTTTCCCTTAAACTCAGACTCGGCCTCACCAATGCCAAGTACATAGCGGGCCATAAGCGCATAGTTTAGGCTAGCGTGTATTTTCGCCCAAAAATCAATATCAATATCTCGGTGCAATGCACCTACATTTACCAAGTGGCGTAAAATAGTTGTAATGTACTGTTCATGCCAAAGGATTAGATCCTTCGTCATAAATTCACGCACCACTTCGTTGCGACACTGCTCTTGAAACAACATTACTACCATTTTGAGGTAATACTCCGTTTCAGGTTTCGGGAAATGCAAAGTTAAACAGGACATTACATCGTCTGGAGTGGCATCTTTTGTCAAGCGAACCCAGCACGATTCAGGCGGCTTCATATTGCTGGCGTAGTGCTTATAATCATCTAATAGATGCTCCAAAATAGAAAATTTCGATTCAAAGTGGGTATAAAGAGACGGCGCACGAACCCCAATAGTAGCTGCAATTTCTCGCATGGTTGTCTCTGTAAACCCTTTTTCTGAAAAAAGAGTTAGCGCAGTAGCGATAATTTTTTGCTTTGCTCTAGATTCCTTTGGAAACATGCAATTTCTCCCAAAACTCAGAAGCCTCACTCAGTGTAACGCCTTGGCCAACCAACAAATGGTTTCTGTTACAGAAACATAAGTCTAGGATCAAATATTTTCTTTTATTGTATCACAATATTTATGACAAGGAAACGGGGTTTATTTCTTTTTCTTGGTTTTTCTTTAATTTTTTACGTTAAATATACAAAAAACGAACGATCGTTTGTTTTTTGTATATGTTAGTTAAGTTATGTAATCTCTATAATAGGGCTTCTTGTAGACGTGCGGATGTTCTAGGTTCAGACGCTGAAAAATCATATCAATTTACGAAAACGCACTCTGTGGCAACTAGAATTAATTGATGGCGATGTGCTCAAAGCTATAGTTCCCCCTGTATGCATGGGAACAGGCTCTCGCTGGTTCCTCCTTTTTTGTCTACTTTTACTTTACACTAAAAACAACTTTCGACAATTTTTAAATAACATATTGACAAATAATTTTACATGATGTAATGTAACTACCCAGCGACCTACACTAATGTATGGAAGCTATTTTTACAGGCGAAGATTGCTCTGTTTTCAGATCATCTTAAGCCACCACAAAAATAAACCTTTCTGCTTTGGGTTGTCCGTACATGCAGATTTTTCTGTGCCAAAGCATTTTATTGAAAAAGGATTTAACAGGCTTAAGGTAGGCGGAAAAATATATATGGTTACAAAAAGAAAAGACTGGTATAAAAATAAGTTCATTGCCATATTTGGAGGCGTCAAAATAGAGGAATTTGATGGATATTTTGTATTCTGCGCCGAAAAACGCAGTACACAATATGCGAATGCAAATCCTAGAAAATAAACACTCGCCCCAGCAGGACGAAATCCGCCATGTACCGTGAAAATCGAGATTTGGCGGGAGTTTAATTGGTCGGATTGAATATTTCAACATTAAGACGCTTGAAATCATTGACACGATGGCAAATCTTCATGTATAATGTATGCTTGTGAAGGGTACGCCCTTCTGTTTATTTGCAAACTGCGCCGGGCTTATAATCCGCCGGTGTCGTGTATTTGACAAAGTGGGAGGTGTAACACATGTTACGCACATATCAACCGAAGAAACGTAAACGTGCCAGAGAGCACGGGTTTCGGAAAAGAATGCGGACCCGCAGCGGCCGTAGTGTCATCGCTCGCCGCCGCACGAAGGGCCGCGCCAGACTGACGCACTAATATGGACGACTTAGTTAGGGCGTGCTCATAGACAACGAGACACGCCCTATCGGTGTATTATCCGGAAATTTTGATTTCGAGGTGGGAACTTGCATTTCACCAGCTCCATGAAAAACAATTATGAATTTCGGCGGATATATGCCACGGGGAAAAGTGCCGTGACGGGGCTTTTGGCCGTCTACTGTAAGCGGAACCGCAAGCGGATCAGCCAGTTGGGCGTGACCGTAGGCACCAAAGTGGGCAAGGCGGTCTGCCGCAATAAAGTCCGGCGCAGGCTGAAAGAGATCTACAGGCTCAACGAATTGGAGATCAAACGGGGCTGGGATATCGTAATCGTGGCCCGGGTGAAGAGCCGGTACGCCACGTACAGCCAGTTAGAGGCCGATTTCCTTCGGCTCATGGACAAGCTGGGACTGTTGGAGGCGAAGCCGTGAAAACTGTGCTCCTGGTTTTGATCCGGTTTTATCGCAGGCAGATTTCCCCCGGTACGCCGCCGTCCTGCCGGTTTATCCCCACCTGTTCGGCCTATGCCTTGGAGGCCGTCGAGAAATACGGTGCCCTGCGGGGCGGGTGGCTGATGATACGGCGGCTGTCCCGGTGTCACCCCTTTCATCGGCGCGGCGCGGATGTGTACGATCCGGTACCGTAACTTACAAGAACTAGCAGAATCTAGGCGCGCCGCTTGCCGGAAAGGCGGCCATCGCATGACAGGGCAGGTGGCAGGATCCACTTGATTTGCGATTGCGTTGTACGGAGTTTTTCTATTATGGAGTTTATTGCAATTGTTGCCGCACCATTTGCCTTTATATTGCGGAACTTATCTCAGTTTTTGGACAGCTATGGCCTGGCGTTGATTATCCTCGCCCTGTTGATTTCTTTAATCCGGCTGCCTTTCGAGATGAAAGGGAAGCGCGGTACCATCATGCAAAACTTGCTGGGGCCGCGGATGAAAGAAATCCAGGAAAAGCACAAGGGGAATCCGCAAAAGGTAAACCAGGAAATGCAAAAGCTATATCAAGAGGAAAATTTTAAGCCGTTCAGCGGCTGTCTCTGGCAAATTTTCCCTATGATTATTCTCTTGATTCTCTTTCAAATCATTCGGGAGCCCTTGACCCATCTGATGGGGCTGGGGCCAGAGCAGATTGAACTTCTGCGTACCACATTGGAGGGTCTGAATGTCCACTTGCCTGTAGGTGCATTTGAGCAGGTGGCCATCGCCGGGCATATCCGGGATAATTTCGCCGTATTGCATGCCGCTGTGCCGCAGATATATGACCTGAACATGAATCTGTTTGGCATCATAGATTTGGGACGTATTCCGGATTGGCAGTTTTGGGCGTGGGAAGATCCCGGATTGCAGGACATCGCTCTGTTTGTGTTGCCCATTCTCTCTGCCGGTTTGCTCTTTGCCCAGCAGAAGGTGATGATGGCGCTCAACTTTATGCCCCAGGGGGGCCAGAACCAGCAGATGGCGCAGATGATGAAGACCATGACATTCATGATGCCGCTCTTCAGTTTGTTTATCGGGTTTACGTTCCCGGCGGCCATGAGTATCTATTGGATTTCTACGAGCCTTTTCTCTACGTTGCTCAATGTGGCGTTTACAGGGAAATATAAGAGGATGTACGAGTCCATCAAGGGCGAGATGGAGGCCAAGCAAAAAGAGCGGGAAGCGGAGTTTGAGGCCAGACGCCAGGAGACGGAACGCCTCCGGGCGCTCAATGCCACCAAAGAAAATAAGGGTACCTCCAAGAAGAAAAAACAGGTGCAGGAGAGAGAGCGGGAACGCCAGCGGCTTGCTACCCAGCGGCAGGAGGAGAATCCGTCGGAGGATGCGGCGGAGGTTCACAATCCGTCCCAAGTGGGGCGCCGGAAATATGCCAGAGGGCGTGCTTATGACCCAGATCGATTCTTGCGGCCGGAGGGCGAGGAACAGCCTGATATGGATTTGGATCTCGATGATGTAGATGCGTTTGAAGAAGAGATCGGAATAGAAGAGACTGAAATGAATGAATATGAGGATATGCGGGAGCCAGAGGATGATGTACAAGAGGAATCTTCTTCAGCAGAGGCGTTTTCAGTGACATCACTGCCCACGGCGACCCTGCCTACGATCTCGGCGGAGACATCGGATACAGACCCAGAGCTTGAGGACGATTTGGACGAAGACGACGTCTGGGATGACGAAGACGACGGTTGGGACGATGAGGAAGATGACCGGTAGAAAATAGACGAGAAGATTGAGAAGGGAGTTTCTTATGCGCGAAACATCCATTGAAGTAGCCGGAAGGACAGAGGACGAGGCCATCCAAACCGCCCTGCGGAAGATTGGGCTGGATCGGGATGAGGTGTCTGTAGAGATTGTTGAGCGGGCGAAAGCCGGGTTTTTAGGAATCGGCGCTACGCCTGCCGTTGTGAAAGTGACCTATATGACCGATGCACCAGAGGAGATTACACCGGAGCCGGCACCTGTGAAACCTGTAAAAACCGTGAAATCGGAAAAGTCTGCGGCAGCGAAACCTGCGGACGTATCCGGGGCCAATGGTTCGGCGGCGGACAGGGCACAGCAGTTTTTGGAAGGACTCTTTGTGCAGATGGGAACTTCTGCTACAGTTTTAGTCCAGGAAGAAGCGGGGAACCTTCGTATTGAACTGGAAGGATCCAGTATGGGACAGTTGATCGGCCGCCGGGGGGAGACGCTGGATGCGATTTCCCATCTGACCAGCTATGTGGTCAACCGGGGGGCGGATAAGCGGACAAGGATCAGTGTGGATGCGGAAAATTACCGCAAGAAGCGGGAAGATGCCCTGATCCGGCTGGCCCATAAGACGGCGGAGAAAACCGTTCGCTACAAGAAGAATATGGGTCTTGAACCCATGAACTCCTATGAGCGCCACGTGATCCATACGGCGCTCCAGAATGTGGAGAATGTGACTACGTACTCCACGGGGACGGAGCCAAATCGGCGGGTGTTCGTCGCGTTTAACCGCACGGCAAAATCGTCTGGGGGCGGCTCTGGTTCTACTTCCAGTTCGAACTCGGACTCCAGTTCTGGTCCGAGCGCCAGGTCTCACCGGGAATGGGCGTAGGGGTAGAGTGAAAATGATAAACGGCGCAGTTGAGTGACTGCGCCGTTCTTGGTATCTGTATCTTGGCGGGGGTAAGTATGTTAGAAGTAAAATTTTATGAGTTGGATGGGGTTGAAATCTCTCTGCTCCGGTTTGCTGTCATCATAAGCAACTACAAAGGCAGGTGGATTTATTGCAAGCACAAGGAGAGGACCACTTGGGAAAATCCAGGCGGGCGCATAGAAACAGGGGAGACACCGTTAGAAGCTGCAAAGCGAGAGTTACAGGAAGAGACAGGCGCAATAGAATATAACCTAAAGCCCCTGTGCGTATATTCGGTTCTGATGGGCACAGAGAGCTATGGGCTGCTCTGTTATGCAGAAATCGAACGCTTGGGCGATCTTCCTGACACTGAAATTGGAGAGATAGATTTCTTCGACAGTGTACCGAAGAATCTTACATATCCAGATATACAGCCAAAGTTGTTTGAGAAAGTGCGGAGCATCGTGGGCGTTTGAGAGGCATTATTAAAGCGGCCGTCGCATAGACGACGGCCGCTTTTGTACATTTTTTAGATGCCTATTTCCGTCCCCTGGACGTATTTTTTTTGAATATGGCGATTTTCCGAGAGATAGATCACTCTGGCCAGGCGGTCGGTGAGAGGGAGGTTTTTTTTCGGGGGGGTGAGAGTGGAATCGTCGATGATGAGGGCGTCCAGGTCGTAGCCCGGCTGGAAGTTGCCGACTTTGCCGAAGAAGCTGCCGCCGCCGCGGGTGGCGAGATAGAAGGCCTCCTCTAAGGTGAGTGGTTTTGTAGTCTGATCCATGAGGCGCCAGTAGAGCTTGGAGACGGCGATGGCGTCAGATATGGCACGGAAAATGGAGGTGTGGACGCCGCCAGCCACATCGCTACCCAGTCCGACGGGGATGCCCAAATCCAGGAACTTCCGGACAGGGGCGATGCCGGAGGATAGGTTCATATTGGACTGGGGGCAGTGGGCTACCCAGATTTTTTGTGCTTGCATCAGAGCGAGTTCTTCTTTGTCGGGCCAGACGCAATGGGCCATGACCGTGGGGGCATGGCCGCCGAATAGGCCGTGCTGGTAATAGGCGTGGGCATAGCTTTCGGCTTCGGGAACGAGATCCTTGACCCAGGTAATCTCTTGCTTGTTCTCTGATAGATGAGACTGGACGGGGAGATTCCATTGACGTTGGAGTTGGCCCAGGCCCGCCATGAGCTCGTCGGAACAGGCGGGGATGAAGCGGGGGGTGAGAATAGGGGTAGTACGTGTATAGCGGCCAGCAGTCTCTGTGAGCCAGGTCTGGGTGTCGGCGAGAGATGCGGTGGCGTCTTGCTCTTTTAGAGGATCGGGGGCGTTGCGGTCCATGTTGACTTTGCCGACCCTGGTGATGAGGCCGGAGTCCTCCAAGAGATCCATCAGATGGATGGTGGCGGGGACGTGGCGGGTGGCGAAGATGTTGGTGCGGGTTGTGGGGCCCTGCCGGAGATCTTGGACGAAAGCCCTGTAGGCGTGATCGGCATAGGCCAGGTCTGTGTAGCGGGCCTCCTCCGGGAAGGTGTGGGTGTTTAGCCAGTCGATGAGCTCCAGATCCATGCCGAGGGAGCGAAAGGTAAATTGGGGGGCGTGGACGTGGAGATCAGTGAGGCCGGGGAGTATTAGGTGGTTGGTGTAGTCTGTGAGGGGGAGATTTTTATACTGCTCCGGCAGGGTTTGAAATATGCCGGCGCTCTGGCCGTCCAGGCAGACCAGATAGGCGCTTTGGACGGTCTCCAAGACTTGTGGAGCGGTGCTGTGGCAGATGTCGCCTTTTAATATGAAGCGGGTCATGTGATGGCCTCCTCTCTGGCTGTTACACAACAAAAAACTACCGTAATGGTATCTAGGATTCCCTGTTTGGATGTGACTAATCCGGGACTCATAGACAACTATTTACGGTAGTTGGTAGAGACGTCTATCCCTATTATAGACTTATATGAGGAACATGTACAGTTTATACATATTGATCTCACTTGTCAAGAGGGGGACAGTGCGGGGAGTGGCCAAAGGTATTGAACGCTTTTCCCGGTCAGCGCCGGGCATGGGTGTAGATTTGGCCGGGGCTGACATTGCCGTGGCGGAGTTCGAGTAATTCAGAGACAGTGACAAAGGTGTATCCGGCGTTTAATAGACGGTCAACAGTGATGATAGCGGCGTCAACGGTGGTTGAATGGATGTCGTGCATGAGGATAATGTCGCCGCACCGGACGGTTGGCCGTCCGGTTCTGTCAAACATATGGGAGAGAATCGCTTGCACGTTGCGCCGCTCCCAGTCTCTTGTGTCGATGGACCAGAGGATGATAGGGTAGCCCATCTCTCTGGCGATATTTCGAACAGTTCCGTTATGGGCGCCATAGGGCGGACGCAGAGTGGCGGGGCGCTGACCGGTGGCGGCGTAAATGGCGTTTCGGGCCAGAGTTATCTCGTTTCGTATGGTGGCAGCCCCCTGGCGGGGGAGCTCGCGGTGGTTCTGTGTGTGGTTGCCCAGTTCATGGCCTTCAGCGGCAATACGGGCGGCAATATCGGGGTGTCGATTTACTTGGGAACCCAGGACGTAAAAGGTGACCGAGACATTCCGGGCGGCCAGAGCGTCTAAGAGCCGCTCGGTGTGGGGGCCGGGGCCGTCATCAAAGGTGAGGGCGACAAAGGGGCCCGTGGAAGACACCAGGGGCGGCAGGGCCGGGACAGAAGGGACAGGCCGCGGTTTTTGGGAAACAGACGGACGCTGCCCGAGAGAGATGCTGTGTATGGATTCGCCTACCAGTTGCGGGAGAAGGGCGAATGAACTCTGGGTGTCAGGCAACAGTGCGGTTTCCAATACCATTCGAATCCGTTGGATTGCCTGTTGCTCATTCACTGGAGACCGCGCTTGCGCCTCTAAAATCTCCGGTGCTGGATATGACTCCAAAGTGGCGGTGGAGTAGGATGGGAATAGGGCAGTTAAAAGGAGGACACAGACGAGAAATAAGAGAAATGCCCTCGTATGTATAGAATATGTATTTTTCATAGGATTTGTTCTCCTAACGAGAGAGTAGTGTATACACTAAAGTATAGCACATACTTCGCTAAAGAGAAACAATTTTTCCGTATTTTCGACAAAATTTTTGCTGGGAATTTTATCTCGTGTCCACACTATCTAGGGGAAATATTTTAATAGAAATGGAATGTTTGAACTGGTGAATTCTTGATGGTTTAGATAGTTTAACATCCCGGCAGCGGCAGAAAAAGAGAAGCGAATCCGGTGAGCCCACAGGGCTTGATAGGGCTCGGCATAGCGCCTATTTTGATCGGGGTCGCCGTATTTGGGGTCACCCAGGAGAGGGCAGCCTAAGGCAGCCATCTGGACACGGATCTGGTGGGTGCGGCCTGTCTCTAATTTGCACTCTACGAGAGAGAGGGTACCTCTGGTCTCCAGGGTTTTGTAATCGGTGACGGCGGATTTGGCGTCCTTGGATTCGGTGGCAGAGACGGTGACCTTGTTTTGGTGGGCGTCTTTGCTGATGCGGCCTTCGATCCGGCCGGCGGGGGGATCGGGGCGGCCGTGGACGGCTAGGAGGTAGTATTTGTCGATTTCGTGGGCTCGGATTTTTTCGTTGAGAATCTGGAGGGCCGGGGCGGTTTTGGCGGCGAGGATCAGGCCGCCGGTGTTGCGGTCCAGGCGGTTGCAGAGGGCGGGGGTGAAACTCTGCTCTGCTGCGGGATCCCATTGGCCGGTGTGATAGAGATAGGATTTGACTTGGTCGATCAACGTGGGCTCGCCCTGAGTATTGCCGCTATGGGAGAGGAGGCCGGGGGGCTTTTCCAGGATGAGAATATGGTCATCTTCGTGGCAGATTTGGAGATTCGGCTGGGGGTCGGGGGTGTAGGCGGGAGTGGTCTGGGATGTCTCGAAGAACTCGTCGGGGATGTAGAGTTGGAGGGTGTCGCCCTCTGTGAGACGGTAATTTTGCTCTGTTCGCTTGCCGTTTAACTTGATGCGTTTTTGGCGGATGTATTTTTGCGCCAGCGAGCCCGGCAGGAGGGGGACGGCTTTTTGGAGAAAGCGATCCAGGCGCTGGTTGGCGTCGTTTGTTGTGATGGTGAGTTCTCGCATGGTGTACCTCGTTGCATGTTTAGTGGGGAAATTGTATTACAGTTGCGGGGCGGTGTCAATAAAGATGGAAAGGTTTGAAATAATTCAAATATTATGTTGACTTCTTTTCTTGTGTATGCTACACTAAAAAATGTGTCGGATAACCGCTAAAGTCGGAGAAGGAGTGATGGTTGTGGGGCGGAAAAAGAACTTGGCCCAGCGGGTGTTTATTATTAAGACGGCCTATGGATTATTCCTGGAAGAGGGTTATGATACGGTGACTACAAAACGGGTGGCGGAAGCGGCGGGGTTGGCCCATTCGCTGTTGCACTACTACTATCCGACAAAATCAGATCTTTTGACAGACGTGGTCAATACCATGATTGCCAAACTGCACAGCTATTTGGTACAGCAAGAGGTGGATGTGTCCGATCGGCTGTATGTCTACGGGCTGTTCAACCGTTTGTTTTTTGAGGCGCTGGCTGTAAATCGGAAGCTTTGGGGGATTTATCAGCCCGCTTTGACGGATGGGACGGTGCTCCGCCGGTGGACGAAATATTCAATTGAGAAGTTTGGGCTCTATCCGCCTGATGTCACGGAAAAGGCGAAGCTGGCGCCGTATCTGCTGGGCGGAGGCATGGGACAGATTTTGCCGCTCTACGTGGATTTTGAGGTGGAGATGGAGCTTCGGGATACGGTGAATCTGGCGCTGGAGTCATTTTACGGGATGAGCGGTGTGACAAAGGCGTGGATATACGCGACCCTTGGGCTGATTGACCGGCGGATGACCCAGCCGTTTGTACGGGGATTCCTTGACGAATTTTCCCAGATGATGCAGTAGGCTCTGGCGGGTTTGGCTATAATCATGCTCGACGGCGATGGATATTGCCGTCGAGCATTTGACTTTAATCGTTTTCTAATCTGGCTCAAATGGTAAGAGGCGGCGCTTTGTGGTAAGATGTTGCCATAAAGGAGGGATTCGTTATGTGGGACTTAATTACGTTGCCTTTTCGGTTGGTATTTGCCATATTAAGCGGAATCATCGGGGTAATCGGCGGCATATTTGGTATCATCGGCAGTGTGCTGGGCGCCATTGGGACGCTGGTAGGGATTGTGTTTGGACTTGCGTCGCTGTTGGTCTTGCCGTTGTTGATTTATATCATTTGGCGCGTAGTGAGGCAGCAGTAGGATTGTATGGAAAGCGAGACGCTCCGTTTTGGGGCGTCTTTTTTTGTTGTCTACCACTCCGATCTCCCCCAGTCAGGCTACGCCTGACAGCCCCCTCAAAACGAGGGGGGCGAGGGTCAAGGGCAATCCTCAGTCAGCTGCGCTGACAGCTCCTTTGAAAAAAGAGCTTTTGGAACCCCCACGTCTGCCTAGGGCGTCCACCCCTCCAAGGAGGGGAATTTGTGCGGTGCGCCTGGGGGGTGCGTTATAGAGTGTATAACATCCAGAAATGATCCTGTAGGGACGACCGCCCCCGGTTGTCTGCGGACGATCAAGGGCGACGCCCCTGCGGGTGCTGCGCATTATAGCCTCCTCACGAGGAGAGGGCCGGAGGTCAAGGGCAATCCTCAGTCAGCTGCGCTGACAGCTCCTTTGGAAAAGGAGCTTTTGGAACCTCCATGTCTGCCTAGGGCGTCCACCTCTCCAAGGAGGGGAATTTGTGCGGTGCGCCTGGACAGTCTCGTTTTTTGTTCGGCTTGTCCGGCGGGGCTATGGTATGCTGTGGGTACTTTGGGGAAATGGGGGG
>Ga0123355_10005685_pt1 | contig 18323 bp, 11 predicted proteins | sample TergutEmb28metaG_3_FD_89872 | JGI IMG/M metagenome (GOLD analysis project Ga0123355, IMG submission 89872) | Embiratermes neotenicus P1 segment gut microbial communities from Petit-Saut dam, French Guiana - Emb289 P1 | ecosystem: Host-associated > Arthropoda: Insects > Digestive system > Gut ... | reverse complement strand
GCAGAACTCAACCGCAGATTCCTTGAACTCACTCGTGTAACTTTTTCTTCGTTTCCTCATGATTTACTCTCCTTAGGTTTATCATGAGCTTAACTTTGTGTCCACTCAATCGGGGGAAGTTCAGTTCTGATGTGCAAGCTGACGCCTATTGGGCGACGCCTGCCGCGCATACCGCCTTTTCCAACGCTATCAGCGCGGCTATTGGCGTACGCGACAGTGCCGCCAGCACGCAAGAGCAGATAAACGCTGCCCGTGTCGCGCTTGTTGCCGCATACGAGGCATTCAGCGCAGAAAGAAGCAGGGCGCACGTTGATCTGAGCGGCCTTAACGCTGCGATTTTCGATGCTCAGGCTCTGCTTGGGGCAACTGAGGTATCGGCAGACGGTTCTGATGTGCAAGCTGATGCCTATTGGGCGACGCCTGCCGCGCATACTACCTTTTACAATGCTATCGGCGCGGCTATTGGCGTACGCGACAGTGCCGCCAGCACGCAAGAGCAGATAAGCGCTGCCCGTGTCGCGCTTGTTGCCGCGCACGAGGTATTCAGCGCGGCAACAAGCAGGGCGCACGTTGATCTAAGCGGCCTTAACGCCGCCATTTCCGCTGCCCAAGCAATGTTTACCAACACGTCTGTGTCGGCAAACGCCGCAGACGTTTTCAATGTCAGGTACTGGACTACCACCGCCGTGCGTACGGTATTCCAGAACGCAATTGCTGCCGCTCAAAGTGTCTACGCTAACACTGCCAGCACACAAGCGCAGATTAATTTGGCTGCCGCAACTTTGCGGGACGCAACCTCGGCATTTGAGCGTGAGCGAAGACTTGGTACTTTGTCTCCACCGCCAGCATTTGTTGACATGGTACGTGTAGGTGGCGGCGTGTTTTACCTTGGGCGGGAAGAGGGGACTGCTGGCATTGGTAACGAAATCCCCATATCCCGTGTAACAATGAGCGGGTTTTACATTGGCCGCTTCCCTATAACGCAGGGGCAGTGGTATGCGGTAATGGGCACGTGGCCGAGCTTTTTCACAGGGACAAACAATCAGCTTAACGTTACCGTTACGCCAACTCTTAACCGGAACAACCTGCCTGTAGAGAGGGTAAGCTGGTATGAAGCAATCGTGTTCAGCAACCGTTTGAGCATACTTAGGGGCCTGAGCCCTGCGTATGAATTGCCCAATGTCTGGCCTAACCCTGCGACGTGGTCTACCGACCCGGATACGTGGGGCGCTGTGCCTACAAGCAGCAATGTCAGGTGGAACAACGTAAGAATAGTTTCCGGCTCCACCGGATACCGTTTACCTACGGAGGCTCAGTGGGAGTTTGCCGCTAAGGGCGGGCCGCTTGGGGGGAACTACACATTTTCCGGAAGCAACGATATTAACGCCGTAGCGTGGCACTCTGGTAACAGTGGAAACCGAACACGAGAAGTTGGCGGTTTAGATGCTAACCAGCTTGGGATACACGACATGAGTGGAAATGTATGGGAATGGGTGTGGGACTGGTGGGGGTTGTATACCTCTGTGGATAAGACAGACCCCTCCGGCGCGTCCTCGGGGTCTCTCCGCGGGTTTCGCGGCGGGAGCTGGGGCAATTTGACTGACACCGTCCGTTCCGTCAACCGGATCTTCAGCAATCCGGCTTTCCGCGACGGCGGCGTCGGCTTCCGTGTTGCCCGCCCCTAGTAGCATAGCCCGCTGCCACAGCCAGTAGGCAAAACATCTCCGGAGGGTGAGGATACTGTGCCCAGAATCCGCCCAGGGAACCCGGCTCCGGAGCCTCGGTCTCCTTTGCCTAAGAATCTGGGCAAATGGCTTCTGGGCACAGTATCCTCACCCTCCGGGCGCTATGACTAGAGGCTGTGGCGGCGGGGCATTATCGGGGGCTGGTGTTCTGCGGAGCCCCCCCCGCAATGCCCCGCCGCGTGTGAGTTCAGCGGTACAATGCCCGGCAGGGGAGGATATACGGTTTAAGAAGCCATTTGCATGGACTCTCCGCGTAGGAGACCGTGGCTCCGTAGCGGGTTCCCCATGCGAGATTCTTAAAACGTATATCCTCCCCTGCCGGGGCTTTATGCGGGAATGCTCATGCGCGGCGGGGGGCGATAGCGAGGTTGACAAATCTACACGAATCTTGTACCTTCATTCCTGTATCCAAGCGCATTCCCCGGTTGTGTAAGGGTAGCACGGCAGACTCTGACTCTGCTTGTGGGGGTTCAAATCCTCCCTGGGGAAAAGACAAAATTATCGCAAGTTATTGGCGAATTCGGCAAAAAAATGTGACAAAAAAAAGAAAAGGTGGTACAATAGTAGCATGAATCCTGTACGCAAATTTTTTAGGCTTGCAATGATCTTTTGCCTTGCTGTTCCGGTACTGGCGGTGGCCCAGTCCTCTGAAGGCGGGGGAAAGGTGTGGCTTATCCCCATTCACGGGGATATTGAGCCATCCACTGCGGCTTTTGTACGGCGGGAGGCTCGCAGAGCCTTATCCCAGGGGGCGGATTATTTAATTTTTGAAATTGACACCTTCGGCGGGCGGGTGGACTCGGCCCTGCAAATTACTTCCTTCATTACGTCCGTAAGAAATGCCCGGACAATCGCGTGGATTACTCCCAGCGAAACGTCTTTGGGGGTAAGCTGGTCGGCGGGGGCGCTTATCGCCTTTGCCTGCGATGATATTTACATGGCTCCGGGGACTTCCATAGGGGCCGCCGCCCCGGTGATGGTCGGCGCCGAAGGGGCAACCGCCGCCGGAGAAAAAAACGTAGCGGCGGTGCGCTCCCAAATGGCGGCTTTGGCGGAGCGGAACGGGCATCCTGTGGGCCTTGGCCTTGCGATGGTGGACTTCGACATAGAACTCTGGGAAGTCCTTGTGAACGGGGAAACCAGAGCCGTAACTTCCGATGAACTGTTGCGGATAGAACGGGATGTCAGGGGCGGAGTGCCGGTAATTGAGCGGGTGGGGATAATCTCCGAGCGGGGAAAACTCCTTTCCCTTACCGCCGGGGAAGCCCAGCATTACGGGCTTGCCAGAGAACTTGTGGACAGCCGGGAAGATCTGCTTGCGCTTATCGGGGCTGGCGGGGAGTTCACCGAATCGTTCCCCAGCGCCGCCGACTCGATTGTTTCTTTCCTTACATCCGGGCCGGTGCAGGGCATCCTTATCCTTATAGGGCTGGTGCTGATCTTCCTTGAACTTCAATCCCCCGGCTTCGGCATTCCCGGAATAGCGGGCGTCATGGCCTTTCTTGTGGTTTTCGGTTCCAGCGCCCTTTTGGGCCGGGTCGATTCCCTGGAAATTATCATTTTCCTCTTGGGGCTAGGGCTATTAGCGATAGAGATATTTGTCTTGCCCGGCTTTGGCGTGGTGGGCATTACGGGGATTGTGTTCATCGGCCTTTCGCTGGTATTATCCATGCAGGATTTTGTCCTTCCCCGGTTTGAATGGGAATGGCAGCTTTTGGGCCGGAATGTTACAGTGGTGTTTATGAGCCTTGTGGCATCCATCTTTGGCATTATCGCCATTGCCCTTGTGGGCCCGAAAATCAGGATGTTCGACAAAATCATGCTTAAAGCCGCCATTACCGGAACCGCCGGCGGCCCTGACCCGGATTCTCCGGCGATGAAGGCGTACGAAGCCGCCATGCCTGTGCCTGTGGTGGGCGTTTCGGCTCATGCCGGCATGGCCTCGGAAGATGAAGAGCTTTTCATCTCCCTGATAGGAAAAACTGGCGTTACCGATTCGGTTTTGCGGCCTGCGGGAAGGGCGCTGATTGACGACAGAATTTACACGGTCGAAGCGGACGGCGAGTTTGTTGAAGAAGGCAAAAGTATTACAGTAACCCGCGTGCGGGGTAATAGAATTATCGTAAGAAAGGTGCAAGGAGTGTAAGGTTATGGGAGATGGATTGTTGGGAATGGGAACAATGGGTATTTTTCTGGGGCTTTTAGTCGGTCTACTTGCCCTTGGTTTCCTAATACTATTTTTCCGCTTTTTTGGATTGTGGCTTAGGGCGCTTTTGTCCGGAGCCCACGTTGGCATGGGGCGGCTTATTGGTATGTGGCTGCGTCAGGTAACCCCCGGTGTCATTGTTGATTCCCGGATTATGCTTACCAAGGCCGGGATTGATATTGCAAGCGATATGCTGGAAACCCACTTTCTGGCGAGGGGAGATGTGTACAAGGTAAGCCGCGCGCTGGTGGCGGCGAACAAGGCAAATATTCCCCTGCCTTTCCAGCGGGCCGCGGCTATCGACCTTGCGGGCCGGGACGTGTACGAAGCGGTGCGAACCAGCGTTAACCCGAAGGTCATTGACTGCCCGGACACAACCAAGGGAAAAGCCACCATTGATGCGGTAGCCAAAGACGGTATTCAACTTCGCGTTAAGGCAAGGGTTACCGTGCGTGCCAACATTGAACGGCTGGTCGGCGGCGCTACCGAGGAAACTATCATTGCCCGTGTAGGCGAAGGCATTGTAACCACCATCGGCTCTTCCGCAGATTACAAAACCGTGCTTGAAAGCCCCGACAACATCTCCAAGACGGTGTTGAAGAAGGGACTGGACGCCGGAACCGCCTTTGAAATCCTTTCGATTGACATTGCCGATGTCGATGTTGGGGAGAACGTGGGCGCAAAGCTTCAGGCGGATCAGGCCGATGCCGACAAGCGCCGCTTTCAGGCCGAAGCCGAAAAACGCCGTGCCGCGGCGCTGGCTCAGGAGCAGGAGATGCTTGCAAGGGTGCAGGAAAACCGCGCCAAGGTAGTTCTGGCGGAAGCGGAAATCCCGCTTGCCATTGCCGAAGCCTTTAAAAGCGGGCACTTGGGTGTAATGGATTATTACCGGCTTAGGAATATTAAGGCCGACACGGATATGCGTACCTCCATTGGGGGAGGGCCCCCTGCGGCTCCCGGCGGTAATCCCGGAACGCCTCCATCCCCAGCCCCTGCGGGCCGCTAACGGAGACGGCAAATGTTTGAAAACTTCTCCAACGTAATTTTTATTGCGGTTGCTCTGGCGATATTTATTGGGCGCACGGTTGCCCAAGCCAGAAAGAAACGGGAGGCGGAGGAAGAGGAGGCCAGAAACCCGCAGCAAAAGCCGGCCGCGCCGAGAGTTCCTCCGGTTCACTTTCAGGAGAAGGATGATGACGATTATGTCCCCGGATATTTAAGAAAGCCGGCGGCGGCCCAAGGCGCGGCTGGAAGCCGCACTGCGGCAAAGCCCACCAAAAAGCCTTCGCCGCTAGCGGCGAAGGCCGCCCCGGCTCTCAAAATGGATATTTTGCCAGAACCCGCCCCGGCCCCAGCCGTGTCTGTGCGCCCGTGGGTGGCCGCTTCCGGGCGAAGGGAGTTTGCGTTTAATTTGAACCACCTTTCGCCCTTGAAGCAGGCGGTGGTTATGGCGGAAGTTCTAGGGCAGCCCAAGGGAATGCAGTAGGAGAGTTCCTATGACAAGATTTTTCCCCTGCGTTGCCGCCATTGCAGTGGTGGCGGGGTTTTCCGTGGCGGGTTGCGGCAACTCTGCCGGGGGCGGTGTACGTGAACCCGGCCCACCTGCGCTAGTTTCGCGTGCAGACAGTGCGGGCGGCATTAATTTCCAACGGTACGGAGGAGGATACGCAGCGGCCGGTTTCCGGGGCGGCCCCTTGTCAGAAGAGCTGGTCATACCCGCCTCCCACAATGGGCGGCCTGTCGTGACCATTGGGGGCGGAGTGCGGGCATTCAACGGCCACCAGCTAACCAGTATTGTCATACCCGACACTGTTACCACTATCGGTAATTGGGCATTTGACGATAACCTGCTTACTAGCGTTACCATTCCCCCAAGCGTTACTAGCATTGGTGTATTTGCGTTCCGTAGTAACCAGCTTACCAGTGTTATTATTCCCAACAATGTTACGAGTATCGGACATAGTGCGTTTTCCAGCAACCAGCTTACCAGCGTTGCCATTCCTTCAAGCCTTACCGGTATTAGCCCGTCGTTATTTGCACAGAACCAATTGGCTAGTGTTGTCATACCCGACAACGTTACTTACATCGAGGGTGGGGCGTTTATGCATAACCGGCTGACAAGTATTGTTATCCCCGGCAGCGTTACGAGTATCGGAAATTGGGCATTTTTGGGCAACCAGCTAACCAGTGTAACAATTGGGGACAGCGTTGCCAGCATTGGGAATGGGGCTTTTGCCGACAATCCAACCCTGACAGAGATAAATGTTTCCCCCGGAAACCCAAATTTCAGATCGGTAGACGGGGTTTTGTTCAATATGGACGGCTCATCCTTACTTAAATGGCCAGCGAGGAAACCCGGCGCAGTTATCGTGCCCGGCGGCGTTACGAGTATCGGAAATTGGGCGCTTGCGGGTAATCAGCTTGCCAGCGTTACTATCCCCGACAACATTACAAGTATCGGGCACTGGGCATTTCGCCGCAACCAACTGACGAGCATCGTCATTCCCGACAGTGTTACGAGTATCGGGGCTGGGGCATTTTCGGAAAACCAGCTTGCCAGCATTGTCTTTTCCTCGACCATTACGGGTATCGGGTATCACGCATTTGCATACAACCAACTGACCAGCATTACTATTCCTAGCAATATTACTTCCATCGGGGAGGGGGCGTTTCGTGATAACCTGCTTACCAGTGTTGTCATTAACGACAGTGTTACGAGTATCGGAGAATTCGCATTTGCGGGTAATCAGCTTACCGGCATTACCATTCCCAACAGCGTTACGAGTATTGGGGAAGGGGCTTTTGCGAGCAATCAACTTACCAGCGTTGTCATCCCCAATAGCGTTACCTCCATCGAAAGCAACGCATTTCATAGCAACCAACTGACCAGTATTGCCATTCCCGATAGCATTAGTTCCATCGGGTGGGGGGTATTTGCGAACAACCAGCTTACCAGTGTTACCATTCCCGGCAATGTTACGAATATCAGCAATAATGCGTTTTCGGGTAACCAGTTGACCAGCATTACCATGCCTGCTAATTTAACGGATATTCGTAATGGAGCTATGGGTGTTCATCACGACAGCTTCTTTGCTTTCTACATGAGCCAAGACAGGCAAGCAGGGACGTACACCTTTGCGGACGGGCGCTGGACACGCCAGCCGTAAGCCCCCGCCGCTTCCGGCGGCCTTCCCCGCATTTCGCGGGGAAGGAGGCTGGTGCGCTTCCCCCCAACAATGCCCCGCCGCGCATGAGCTTCCGGCCTAATGCCCGGCAGGGGAGGATATACGGTTTAAGAAGCCATTTTGCCCAGATTCTTAGGCGAAGGAGACCGTGGCTCCGTAGCCGTGTTCCCTGGGCGGGATTCTTAAACCGTATATCCTCCCCTGCCGGGCATTGTACCAGAGGTTCACGCACTGCGGGGGGAGCACTACCTCTGTTTACAATTTCCCGTTTGCGTAGTATCATATTAGTATAATTACAAGGAGACAGGCATGGGTAAAGTAACGCTGGTAATGGGCGTAATTGGAGCTGACGTGCACGCGGTGGGCAACAAGATTTTAGAGTACGCCTTCAGCCAGGCAGGGATAAATGTCATAAATCTTGGGGTAATGGTGGCTCAGGAGGAATATATCGCGGCGGCGATTGAAACCAAAGCGGACGTAATCGTTGTGTCCTCCCTTTACGGCCACGGGGAAATCGACTGCCGGGGCTTCCGGGAAAAGTGCGACGAGGCCGGGCTTAAAAATATCCCCCTGTATGTGGGCGGAAACTTGGTCGTGGGAAAAACCGAATTCGCGGACGTTGAAAAACGGTTTCTGGAAATGGGTTTTTCCAGAGTGTACGCCCCCGGCACAGCTCCGGAGCAGTGCATCGAGGACATAAAAAATGACCTTGGGCGTGGGGTGGGGCCTTGAACTATTACTTAACCGTTGACTTTGGCAGCACCTATACAAAAATGTGCGCCGTTGACGCGGACAGCGGAAAAGTAATAGGAACGGCGAAAGCCTTTACCACCATTCAAACCGACGTGCGGGAAGGCTTTGACGCGGCGCTGAAAGAACTTACCGCCGCCACAGGCAAACTCGAATACTCAAAAAAATTGGCCTGTTCCAGCGCGGGGGGCGGCCTTAAAATGATCGCCGTGGGGCTTGTGCCCGAACTTACCGCCAAGGCCGCCAGAATGGCGGCATCCAGCGCCGGCGCGAAGGTTACCGGCACGTTCTCGTACGAGTTAAGCGCTAGAGAGCAAGAAGCGATCCAAAGCGCCGCCCCGGACATACTACTGTTGTGCGGCGGAACAGACGGCGGCAACCGGGATGTTGTTATTCACAACGCCAAAAAAATCGCCGGAATCGAGGGGGATTTTTCGATAATCTACGCCGGCAACAAATCCGCCGCAGATGACGCGGGGGAAATACTGCGGAAGGCGGGCAAAAACGTAATTGTGTGCAGTAACGTAATGCCTGTTTTTAACGTCCTTGACATAGCCCCGGCCAAAAACGCCATCAGAGCGCTCTTTATCGAAAGGATAGTCGAAGCCAAAGGTCTTTCCGGCATACAAAAAGAAATGACATCCGAAATAATCCCCACGCCGCTTGCCGTTTTTGAAGGGGCAGAACTACTCTCCAGGGGATGCGGCGGGGCCGAAGGCATGGGCGGCCTTTTAGCCGTAGATGTGGGGGGAGCTACCACCGATGTCTACACCATGTACGACGGAAAACCCTCCTCGCCCAATGTCGTCCTGAAAGGCCTGCCGGAACCCTTCGCCAAACGGTCTGTGGAAGGCGACCTTGGGCTTCGCTACAACATCGACTCCCTTGCCCAGTCAGCGTCGGCGGAAAAGATCGCAGGCGACCTTCAGACCAGCGAAGACAGTGTGCGGGAGTGGGTTTCGATCTGTAAAAAAAACCCGGACACAATTTCGCAGAAGGGCTCGCTTAACAGAAGAATCGACGAGTACCTGACATCGTATGCCGTCAAGGTTGCTGTCGAGCGGCACTGCGGCACAACGGAGACGGTCTTTACCCCCGTGGGCGAAACCGTTTTGATGACCGGAAAGGATTTGACGGGGATTCCGGCAGTGGTCGGAATCGGCGGCCCGGTCATTAACTCGGACGACCCGGTAAAAATCCTGAAAGCCGCCCTTTACGACACAGCGGCGCACGAGTTTCTAAAACCCATAGCGCCCAAGTTTTTTCTGGACGGAACATATATTTTCGCCTCTATGGGGCTTGTGGGCAAATTCGATCCGCGTCTTGCGCTGAAGATAATGAAAGACGAAATTTTAGAACTATAAGGGGACGGAGGTTTAACGTGGGAAGTGAGTTGAAGAACAAAAGGCTGAGCGATGACGTGTTTTACGGCATCCAGAAGGAAGTAACGCAGCAGTGGCCAACGGGAAAGGATGTTGATTTTAAGGACGCGGTTGAATACCACAAAACTATTCCCGTTTCCAAATCGTTTTCCGCGAAGCTTGCGGCGGCGAAGGAAAACGCCGTAACGCTTATCCAGCCGCGGGCCGGGGTGGCTCTTGCGGAAAAGCACATCGAGCTTTTGCGGTTTTTGGAGGACGAGGGCGAAGCCGACCTGTTGCCGTCCACAATTGACAGTTACACAAGGCTTAACCGCTACAAGGAAGCGGAGGCCGGGATCGAAGAAAGCAAAACATCGGGCCGCTCCATGCTGAACGGGTTTCCGGCGGTTAACCACGGCGTCGCTGTGTGCCGCCACGTAACAAGCTCGGTGCGAAACCCCGTGCAGGTGCGGCACGGAACGCCGGACGCGCGGCTGTTAGCCGAAATCGCCATAGCCGGGGGTTTTACCTCGTATGAAGGCGGCGGCATTTCGTATAACATCCCGTATTCAAAAAACTACTCCCTTGAAAAGACCATCACGGACTGGCAGTACGTTGACAGGCTCACCGGCATATACGGGGAAGCGGGGATACTCATTAACCGTGAGCCCTTTGGCCCGCTTACCGGAACCCTTGTGCCGCCCTGCGTTTCTCACGCTGTGGCTGTCATCGAGGCGCTATTGGCCGCGGAACAGGGCGTTAAAGACATCACTGTGGGATACGGCCAGTGCGGCAACCTTATTCAAGATGTGGCGGCAATTCAATCCCTTGCCGCCCTGACGGAAGAATACCTTGGGCAATCAGGTTACAAGGGCGTGAATATCACCACGGTGTTTCATCAGTGGATGGGCGGGTTTCCCCCGGACGAGGCGAAAGCTTTCGGCGTGATTGGGTGGGGGGCCGCCACCGCTGTGCTGGCAAAGGCCACCAAGGTCATTGTAAAAACGCCTCACGAGGCTTTGGGGATACCAACCAAGGAGGCTAACGCTTCCGGGCTCAGAGCAAGCAAGCAGCTCGCTACCATGCTTAAAGATCAAAGCATGGCCCACATTCCACAGGTAAAGGCGGAAGCCGATATTATCGTTCAGGAAACACGGTGTATACTGGAAAAAACTCTTGAGCTGGGCGGGGGGGATTTCGCCGTGGGAGCGGTTCGCGCTTTTGAGGCCGGGGTGCTGGATGTCCCCTTCGCGCCAAGCAGGTATAACGCTGGAAAAGCCATGCCCGCGAGGGACAACACTGGAGCGATACGGTTCATGGATCCCGCGAACATTCCGTTTACAAAAGACTTGAAAGATTTTCACAGGCAAAAACTTGATGAAAGGGGAGCTTTTGAAAAGCGCCCAGTGAGCTACCAAATGCTGATCGATGATATTTATTCCATAGGAAAGGGAACGTTAGTAGGAAGGGGGAACAAATGAAAATAGCGAATATTGTATGCAGCGCCGGTAAAACGGGCTTTTTCTTTGACGACCAGAAGGCGATTAAAGCGGGCGCTGTGGCGGACGGCGCGGCATATCTTGGAGAGCCGCAAACGCCCGGTTTTAGCTCGGTGCGTCAGGCGGGGGAGTCAATTTCCGTCATGTTTATTCTTGAAGACGGGCAGATTGCCTACGGCGACTGCGCCGCGGTTCAGTATTCCGGGGCGGGAGGGCGAGACCCGCTGTTTCTTGCCGGGGATTTTATTCCGGTAATTATGAAGGAGATAGCGCCTTTGTACATCGGGAAGGAAATCTCGACATTCAGGGAAATGGCTTCCATTGCCGACCGCCGTGTAAACAGCGCGACAGGAAAGGCGCTGCACACCGCTATCAGGTACGGCGTTACCCAAGCCTGCCTTGACGCGGTTGCCAAAGCCGGCAAAACCATTATGGCAAAGGTTATCGCCAAAGAATACGGTCTTGAACTTGCGGACAAGCCCATTCCCATTTTTTCGCAATCCGGCGATGACAGGTATACTAACACCGACAAGATGATTCTTAAAGGTTCCCATGTGCTGCCGCACGGCCTTTTCAACAATGTTCCGGAAAAGGTCGGGCTGGACGGAGAAAAGCTCGCGGAGTATGTTACATGGCTTAAAAACCGGATTATACGGCTGCGCCCGCAGGCCGGTTATTCCCCGGTTATGCACCTTGATGTGTACGGTACGCTGGGCATAGCGTTTAACAACGACCTTGAAAAAATAGCTGACTACTTAAAGGTTCTTGAAGAAAACGCGAAGCCCTTTTCTATCAGGGTTGAAGGCCCGGTGGACATGGGCGAAGGGCAGGCGCAGATCGAGGCGCTGGCGGCGTTACGGAAACTGGTTGAAAGCAAAAGCGTCAATGTCGAAATTGTGGCTGACGAATGGTGCAACACCTACGAGGATGTTGCCGCCTTCACGGACAGAAAAGCCGGGCACATGGCTCAGATAAAAACCCCGGACTTGGGGGGCATTAACAACACAATCGAGGCGGTGCTGTACTGCAAGAAAAACGGGATGGGCGCTTATTTGGGCGGAACCTGCAACGAAACCAACCGCTCCGCGGAAATCTGCGCCCATATCGCTATGGCCACGAGCCCCGACCAGATTCTCGCCAAGCCGGGGATGGGCGTTGACGAGGGCTTTATGATCGTGTTTAACGAGATGAACAGGATACTAGCTCTGAAGGCTGTTGTGTAGGGCTACGCCCCCCCGCCGCGCGTGAGCCAACATTTCCGCTAAAAGCTCCTGCAGGGGAGGATATACGGTTTAAGAATCCCGCATGGGGAACCCGCTCCGGAGCCACGGTCTCCTACGCGGAGAGTCCACGCAAATGGCTTCTTAAACCGTATATCCTCCCCTGCCGGGCATTGTCCTAGAGGCTCATGCACGGCGGGGGCATTGCTGGGGGGCTCCGCAGAACATCAGCCCCCGGCATTTCTGGAAAAAGCTCACGCCAACCCTCTGTAGGAGGGTTGACATGACCTGCATTACCGTGCTAGCATTACCCCATGATGCGTGGTGTAACTGCCAACAATCAAGGCTATTTCTCGAATTTGAGCGGCTTTTGCCCGAATTCGCCTAAATTGGCACATTTTCTTCCATTAACACACACACACACACACACACACACACACATATAAGACTCACTCGATCCTTTCCTTAAAAAAATTTACCCAAAATTTACCACTTTTCCCACCCACACCCCAGTCAGGCAGCGCAGAAGGGAGTTCCGTTCCTTGGAATAACGGACGGCATACAACCCCACGAAGGTTTGCGCCGCCTTTTATTGTGCCCCGTTGGGGTATGTCCGCCTGCAAGGGCGGGTAATCAATCATGTGATTACCCGCTTAAAGGAAGGCGGGGTCACAATGTAAGGGGTGTTTTACATGAAAAACACATTTAAATTTCTTGGGATTGTCGTAATGGCTACGATAATCGGATTTTCCATGACAGCCTGCGGTGGCAATAATGGCGGCGATGTCAGAATTGATTTGCCACCAGCGGGGGACGGCAGCATCGGCACTGGCGATTGGCCCATGATTTTTGAAGGAGTTGTTGATGAGCAGGGTAACCCGGTTAACACAACGATTGATTTTACTAGAACTTCTATTGGTGAAGACGAAGGCGGGAAAGACATATCAACTCTTGCGGGCTGGGAAGTGAGCTTGCGAGGCGATACCCTGTCGCTTACGCTGGGAACAGTGGGGGAAGGTTACTTGTGGTACGCTGATGAGACCATCGCTGAAGACTTTGGCCCCGGCTTCAGCGTTACCAGAGGTTTGATGATGGTGGGGTTGGAGGGATTCTCTGATGGTGTGAACAATTCGATTTATCCAGGCTTCGGCTACGATATATTGCCTTTTTTATATGCTAACATTGCGGGAGCAGTCAGGGGTATAGCTGAATTCTACGATGACGAAGATGGCATAACCTTTGTTCTCATGATTAATTTGACGTTGAAACCGGGTTGGAACACGGTGATTGAAACACTGGAATGGGACGAAGTATCACGAACGTACACTACTACTGTACTTACGGGGCCGCTCGGCGATGGCGCCGTATGGGTTTTATGGCAGTGGGACGGCTATTCCGCACCCATCGGAGCTGGCGCGGGGATGGAACTGCCCAGCCAAGCCAGCCGCTTGTTAAGGACTCGCCGCTAACACGCGCTGCCACGACTGCTTCGCGCAACCTTCCCGGCTCTGCCGGGAAGGCCGGGGGCTGATGTTCTGCGGAGCCCTCCCGCAATGCCCCCGTCGCGCGTGAGCCAGCGGTACAATGCCCGGCATGGGAGGACATACGGTTTAAGAAGCCATTTGCGTGGACTCTCCGCGTAGGAGACCGTGGCTCCGCAGCGGGTTCCCCGTGCGGGATTCTTAAACCGTATATCCTCCCCTGCCGGAGCTTTTGGCGGGAATGTATGGCTCACGCGCGGCGGGGGGCGGCCCCCGCCAGCTCCTCCAGACAAATGCCCGCCACGCTTTCCGTTACATCCACGGCCCTGCCGCTGCGGAGGTAGAAAAGCCAGACGGAAACGGGCTTCCCAAAAATGTCCCCGGCGGCCCGGTAGTAGGCGGCGAGCTGGCCGTAGTGGTCTTCGGGGGTTTCCGTCCTGTCAGTCTTAAAATCCACCACCACCACTTCGCCGCCTTCCTCAAACAGAAGGTCTATCTGGCCCGTTATAGCAATGGCTTTTCCTTCCACCACAGCCGATGTTATTACAGAAAATTCTGACTCCCGGTACATTGAAGCGGCCCAGCGTTTTCCAAGATCGGAGCCAAGAAAGCCCTCCGCCAACACCTCCGCGTGGGCGATAAGGTCTTGCAAGGCGGCCTCGTTATCGGCGCGGGAGAGGATTTTCGGCGGAATCTGCCGCAGGAGTCCGGCAGAAGCGGGGGCCCCGTCCGGCGCGGAACAGCCCTGCCGGGAAAGGCGGGCCTCCAGCACGGCGTGAACCAGCGTGCCCGCCTGCGCCGCGTCAAGTCCGGCCTTTTTTAGAAGGGAATCGAGGGGGCTGGGGGAATGGTGTCCGCCGCCGCTTTCCGGCCTCAGGCTTGTACGGGGCGCGTACTGTAACGCGCTTGCGTCAAGGCTTGCGGGCCCGGCCTTTCCTTCGGGGATGGTTTTTGCCCCCTTGTAAAAGGGCTCCGCCGCCAGAGCCGCTTCACGCTGGCTTTTGGCAAGGGCTCGTACAGCCTGTTCTTCCCCCCCCCCGGCGGCCCGGCTTCGGATTTCCGCCCTGGTTAAGACGGGAATCGCCTCCAGAGCGCAAAGCGAGCCGGGACAGGCCGAAAGCGGGCCGGCAAGAATCGTAAGAAACGTGTCCCGCCTGTCCTCCGCCTTTTCGTCCTGTAGGGCAAGGCGGCTACGGATTATTTCTCCGGTGAATTTTCCGGCGAATTCATCGCCGCTTGCGCCGCCTTCTTCCCGCTCTTTTTTGGTTCGCTTAGGCAGCGTAAACGTAAGAAAAACCCGGCATTCGGCTCTGGTCATCGCCACGTAAAGAAGCCGCCTGAGTTCGGCGCTGTCCTTCGCCCGTTCCTCTTCAAGCAGGATTGAGCGGAAATAATTGCCGCCAAGGGGCAGCTCTTCGGCCTGAGGTACGTTCAGAATAAGGCCGTATGTTTCGTGAACATTCACCAGCCCCGAAGGAACCCTGATAGTTCCCGCTCCGGCGCAGTTGTAGACAAACACCACGGGAAACTCAAGCCCCTTACTCTTGTGGATGGACATAATCCGCACCCCCGTTTCCCCTTCGCCGGGTATGTCCCTGTCGTCCGGCTTTTCTTCCCGGTTCATCACGTCATCCAGATACTCGATAAACTCCGCAAGGCTCTTGCCCCGCCTGTCGCTTTCGCTGGCAAGGCTGAAAAAAAGATCAAAAAGGCCCTCGTACATTTGGGCGGACTGCGTCCAGAGCGTCTCGTAACGGTAGCCTTCCTCGAACCAGAGCATGGTTACCAGTTCCGTTACCGAAAGCCTTCGGCTGGCCTCCAAGACAGCCCGGTAGCGTTCTCTGGCCCGGCGGTACAGGGCAAGGTCGTCTTCGGGGATAAGCGCTTCGTTTTCTTCGGCGAAGGGTTCGGGGTTTTCGCTCAGCATACACGCCGCCAAGGAAAGGTCGCTAAGGCGCATAAACGGGGAGCGGATCAGGGCGGCGTAAGCGATGCGGTCTTCGGGGTAGGCCAAAAGCCGCAAATAGGCGCGAATATCCAGAACCGGGGCGTCATTAAAAAGACCCGCCGGACGGTCGGTGCTGTACGGAACGGCGAATTCCCGGAAGTGTTTTTCCAAGGCGCTTTGGTGGGTGTAGGTGCGCTCCAGCACGGCGAAATCACCCCAGCCGCACTCTACCCACTCGGTTTCCCGGCCCTTCCGTTTGGGGATTTTTTCCTTATTCAGCACCATGTCCCGGATTTTGCCCGCGATAAAGGCCGCCTCCAAGTCTTGGGATGTTACGCCCCCGGTATCGTCTTCGGGCAGGTCTTCGGCGTTCAAAAAGCAGAAATGCGCTAGGGGGCCTTCGCCTTCGCGGTTTTCGTCCCCGGTGTCCCCGTCCCCGGCAGCCGTTTGTTCCGGCGGGAGTATATGGCTGTACGCGGCCTCGTAGTCACAGGAGCCGGAGCCTGCGGGCAGGAACACGGCATCGAAAATGCCGTTAAACGCCGCGATAAGGCCGGGGCGGGAACGGTAGTTATGCGCCAATTCAAGGATGCCGCTGTCCTGCCCGCCTGTAAGACCCTGCGTGCCTATGGCGCGGCCCAAGCTTCTAAACACCGCCACATCCGCGCCCCGGAACCGGTAAATCGACTGCTTTTCGTCCCCGACAAAAAACATCCGGTCTTTTTCCAGTTCATCAAGCGAAGGCATACCCTTGTCCATCCGCCCGGAATCCTCCGCGAGAAGGTACACAAGATCGCGTTGAAGGGCGTTGTTGTCCTGAAACTCATCGATCATGATCATGCGGATGGAATCTTTGTACGCCTTCCGTATGTCGGGATGGTCTTTCAGGGCGTCAACCGCAAGGCGGGCGATGTCGTTGAAACTCAAAAAGCCGGTTTCCCGTTTCTTCGCGTTAAACTCGTCCTGAAACCGCCCTACCAGTTCAAAAACGCCTCGGCAAAGGCCGAAGTTCAGGGCGTAATTGGCGACAGATTCCAGCGTGTGGTAAAGACCGTCACCGTCTTTTCCTTTGAGCCGCCTAAACTGCTGGACAAGCGGGGCGTACACTTCGCCGTAATTGCCCGGAGCGCGGATAGCGACAATGGCGGAATAGTAATCGAAATATTTTTTTATCCCCTGCCTGATGTGCGGGTGCGGAAGGTCTGCGTCCAAGCCGGTTCCGGCAGGGCCTATCGCAAGAAGCGGGGCGATGTCCGGCGGCTCCGGCGGCGGGCTGGAGCGCAAAATGCCTTCCAGCGATGCCGTAAACTTGATGCTTTTTTTCATTTCCGCGAGGGCCCGCAGGTCTTCAAGCATAGCGCCCGTGATTTCTCGCGCCCGCAGGGTATGCTCCCGCCACGCTCTAAGGATTTCCTGTTTCTGGATTGAAAGGGTTTTGCCGGGCTCCATCGGGCTTGAAATGGAACTGTGCTTTAGCACAACCCGCGCGAAAATCTCTTCCGCCAGTTTTCTGATTTTGTGATCCACAAGAAGCTGGCGTATGGCGGGGTCTTCCCGGTTGTCCAGAACAAAGCGCAAGGCTGCGTGCCGGGCAAGTTCCCGTAGCGCCGTATCATCGCTGGAAAACTCCGGGCTTATGCCGTAGCGGGCGGCGGCGGTTCTGGCTATATGCGCCGAAAAGGAATCGAGCGTGCTGATTCTGGCCTTGTAAAAGTTTTCAAGCGCGGCCTTGGCTTTCTCGCCGCCGGACGCCGCCGCCTGTTCCAGCAAGTAATGGTAGATACGGCTGTACATTTCGCTTACGGCTTTGTTGGTAAAGGTAAGGGTAAGTATCTCCTGCGGGGCGAGGTTTTTTTCCATTACAAGCCAGACGTAACGGCTCGCGAGTACCCTTGTTTTGCCCGACCCCGCCCCTGCCGAGACTACGCCGTTGCCGCGCAGGGTAACCGCCGCCTTCTGCCCCCCGTCCAGCCCGTTAAGAATTTCGTTTACCGGCATGAATAGCTCCCAGAGCGAGTGTATTTCAGTTGAGGATTTCTTACAATATGCCCCCCCGCCGCCACAGCCAAGCATTCACGCAGTATCTCCCGCAGGAGGTGGATATACGGTTAAGAATCCGCCCAGGGAACCCGCTCCGGAGCCTCGGTCTCCTACGCTAAAGAGCCTGGGCAAATGGCTTCTTAACCGTATATCCACCTCCTGCGGGCACTGTGCCTGATGGCTGTGGCAACGGGGCATTGGCTGGGGGAAGAGAGCATGAGCCCTCCACGGCTGTCCGGGGAAGGCTGCCCGAGGCGGCGAGGGCATTGCGGGGGGCCTTCCCGGCGGAGCCGGGAAAGGCTGTGCGAAGAAAGCGGGGAAAATATGTTGCTCCCTGCTTGACAGCCGCCCATAAGCTGGTGTATATTAGGCCAAAGGTTGTGTAAAGGTGGGTATGTATGGACAAAAACAAACGGCTAACGCCGATCTGTATTGTCTACGTGGACGGCGAGCGACTTGGCCCCGCGTGGGAAGGCAGATTTCGCTCCATTCGCGTTGTAGACAGGCTTAGCGGCATAAGCGGGTGCGCTATTGTTTTTTCCGGCGACAATTCCGGTAAGATGGACACGGAAATCTTTTCTGTTGGCTCTACCATTTCCGTTTACATGGGCTACAAAGACGATATGCGGGAAACGTTTAACGGAGAAGTCGCGACATTCGCCAGTACCCTGCCGGAAGCCGGAGGGTCATCGAAGCTTGTCGTAACAGCCGCTTCGTACTTGGGCCAGCTTGACCGCAACGAGCAGAGCCGTGTTTTTGAAAACCTTAGTCCTTCCCGGATTATACAAAAAATCCTTTCCGAATACGGCCTACAGGCGGACTGCGAGAGCTTTGGCCCGGTTAAAGAACGCTTGAAAGAAGAAGGCATGAGCGACTGGAAATTTATTC
>Ga0123355_10005684_pt1 | contig 18324 bp, 10 predicted proteins | sample TergutEmb28metaG_3_FD_89872 | JGI IMG/M metagenome (GOLD analysis project Ga0123355, IMG submission 89872) | Embiratermes neotenicus P1 segment gut microbial communities from Petit-Saut dam, French Guiana - Emb289 P1 | ecosystem: Host-associated > Arthropoda: Insects > Digestive system > Gut ... | reverse complement strand
TGTTTAATAATTTTTAGAATAATAAAATTTTTAAACATATTTTTTAAAAAAAATTAACCCAAGCTTTTTTTTTTTCCTTTTTTTTTTTTTTTTTTTTTTTTTTCCAAAAATCGTGTCCTTAATGAGATAATGTCGCAAAATACGGTTGAGCCGGACAGGCCACAGATGATAATATAGTACGGTTCGTGCTCATTGGATGTTGCATAACTAATCCCACAGAAACACACTCAGAATATGTAGTACTTATTGCTTGTCCACTGCAACAATGGTTGCAACAGCGCGCCTCAATGTTACGTTTTACGTACATTGCTTGTCTTGCTACCTTTATATTAATATTCTAATTAAAGTAAAGTTCATTTTAACACTTGACACTACTCCCCCCTTTTGGGGTGTGACGCCAAACCAGTAAGAACCTAATTACGGTGGATAAAGGGTGGAGTTGGACATGTTGAGTTTATGATGGGTGAGGTCACATGTCATCAGCCTGTCGCACACGCCGACCGCTCGTAACGCGTCAACAACTTCGTGTGAACAACATTTGCCTTACCTTACTGGCAAACGAACGGCCCTGCGTTCGAATATTGCCTCAGACCAATTTATCAGTGCCTGCAGGAAAGTGCCGGAGGGCGTTTCGGCTGAGCTACACAGAAAACCGATTATGAGGAACTCTGTAATATGCTGGACGGTCCGGGGTTCGAATACTCGTGGCGTCAAGATTTTCCGTACCCTTGTAACCGACCCCGAGGCCCACCCAACCTCCTCTAAAATGAGTACCAGGTCTCTCTCCCGGGAGTAAATTGGCCAGAGCGTGGCGTTGACCACCCACCCCGATCTAGGGCAGAGGTTATATAAATTGTTGATTTATACTGTTGCTGCCCCTCTGGGCCTTCATGGCCTATTGTAGGTGACCTTTACCTCTCTTTGTGAACATTTTAAGTTATTCGTGTGAAGGCAAAATTTCAGCATTTGTTTGTAGCGACTATAGAAAAACTAAGGATAACCGTGAACCTCAAGATGAACCTCTTTAGTGGTTTATTTTATGGTACAGTCAGTATCTTAATGTGGCGTTGAATTATAGTTTGATTAACGAATGATTAATTGATAAGGATTCGGAAGAAAACAGTTGTAGACCAATGGAGGTACTATCTTGGACTGAGTAAATCACGAAAACCTCAGGTTAGTCGACAAGCCGACCGGGATTCGAACCAGGCATCTTCTGACTAACAGGTCTCTGTGAGTTTCCTAGATCATACTCAGACTCTTCACACTCGATAGGACTCTTCTTGACGAACGATCAGGCCGACACAGAGACCTCTACCTCACAAAACAGAACTTCACAAGAGACAGACATCCATGTCCCTGACAGGATTCGAACCCGCAATCCCAACAAAAAATCGGCCTCTGTTCGCCGCCTTAGACCGCGCAGTCAAAGCGATAGCCCATACTAGGCAGAAATAAACCGATTAAATTAACCGAACCACTTTCAAGAGTAGGTCCCTCGTAACAACATTTCGTATAAATTTGTCAAGTGGCTACAGAGAGTAAACATGAGAAAATTTTGGTTCATGTAATATGTTTAACCCTTCAAAGCCCACTGGTTACTTTAGGTACCACGAAGTTTAACGTTCAAAATTTCTACGTTCTGCCCACACAGTTTGTGTGTTGTGTATGGATCTCAGGAAAAACAGTGATGTTACCCCATACATAATTAATTGATTGAATTTGATAAGTGAGACCGAGTGTGTTTACTGCGCAGTACGAGGTGAATCTTTAAATATAAATCACATTAATTTGAGGTCTCTGTGTGTGGGATTTGTGGTGAATGAAGTGGCACTGAGACTGGTTTTTGTCCGAGTACTTCAGGTTTCCCCTGTCAGTATCTTTCCACCAATGCTCATTACTCATCTTCGTCTGCATGTTACTCTTACCAGATATACGGACGAAGCCTAGGAACTTTCATAATGCAGTGCCGTCTCGGAAATCGGGGTGCATTCGATAGATAAGTACTTCCACTAAGTCTGTCTGGCCGTGCCCTGGTTCCGGGGGTTAGGCGCCATCCTCACACTGGTCAGTCCTGGGTTCAATTGCAGGCTAGTCTGTTTGGGATTTTTGGTGGTTGAAGTGGCACTGGTACAGATTTCCCTCCAGGTAATTCGACTTTACCTGTCAGTGTCATTCCACCTGTGCTCCATAATTATCTTTATCTAAATGCTCCTATTACGAGACAGACGAAGGGAAAAGACTGGGGGCCCTTCAGAAAGTATGCTTCTCTGGAAATCATGGAGCTTTGGATATGGAAGTAATTCTACTTCGTCTTTGAACCGCCCTTCCATCAATGTGTGCACCTCAAGACTGACGGATACCAGTATTAAATACACAGACTAAGGTCGGGTCATCGACACGAAGTCTGACCGACGGATAGATCGTCACACGTAACGTGACTTTTCACATTAAAGAATTAGCCCATAAGTAAGTGTTTAATTTCTCCTGACAGGATACGAGTTACCTCCATCATGGTTCCCCTTTCATGTCAGTACCCCCTTCTTGGCTCTACAGTTCATTTCCACCGCAACCAATGAGCAGTAATGAGAGGCATCAGTCTTCTTGCCTTCCTTCAGCTTCTCCGGTTGGATGGTGGAATGGTCGATGCCTTCCAATAGGCTTCAATTTTGTGCTTACAGATTCCTACGTACTATTCACGATAATGTCTCCATTTATTTCAATGCTATAAAACTTTCGCAGTTGAAAGAACGACGTGCAGTTTTCTGTGAATTAATCGGTTCTAACTTAGTACATATAAAGCTGCAGGTGGGAGGGGAGCTGTATCTCTGCTTCTCCCTTTGTGTGGAATGGGTAGGTTGATGCTTCAGTCATTCATTGCACGGCACCTGTACCTTTGAACCTCACTTTGTATATGCTGTTAGTCCTTTACAGGCGACAGAGGGAGACAGGGACGTAAGATCTAGGAAAAGAGTAGACGAAGGGGAAAGACAAGGGAGAAGTGAGATTGTTTTGTTTACGGACGGGAGAGAAACAATTTTATTTTGTTAGAAGATATCCATGCTTGAGCCGCTCGTCCTTCTGACAGAACTAGTATAAAATGGATTTTGATTTACTGGCGAGTGCCGAAGTGCTAATTTGGAAAAAAAAAAGTAGTATGTACATATGTAATTCGTGAACTTTAAAACAAAGGGATTCATTTTGGTGAATTTACATCGGAAGAGCTGCATGGGAATCAGCAGCAAGTTGGAAATTGGGATCCATCTCAGCATATGCTTGAAGGCAGAAGAAAACCAAGAAAACCTTTAGTGAGATGGCCGGTCGCAGGACCTTCCGGATGTATACTGACTGCTTTGAGAAAAACCTGTCCCAGTGTCCCATTTCCACACAGAACTACGCGTAGACTGGCCTGGGATCGAACACAAAAATCTCAACGAGAGGCCGGCGACTAATCTCCTGAGCCATGACACGCCCTTGCAGACAGAAATGAAGCTGAATTATATTCAAAGATTCAGTCCGTACCGCACAGTAGACATACTCCGTCTCGGTTATAAAAACCAGTCTCTTAATGCCGTGTAGAGAAATAACTGCTATTTGTTCTGAGATCAGTCAAAGACGCATAAATGTACTTTGTGGGCATAATGTAGAAAATGTTACTGTCAAGCCACGATGTGTATGTATAATAATCACTGGCTTTAAAGCATTAATACGTTGCCTTAAGATAGTTTGGTGGCTAGCAGATCGATCAATATTGACGTCTGGAACAGAAGTTAGGAAATTATTTCTCATGAAAAATGTTGAAGTTTATTTATATCATGTCAGCAGTATGTGTGGAGGCATTCGAGCGTGAAGTTGGAACGGGTAGGGCTGTATCAGGAAACAGAAGCAGTTCACATCTCGTGGCAATTTTAACGGAAAATTGTTCCAACATGCAGTCTATGGAGTAAAGCATTTATTGGCACGCGCAGCATTACTTTCCGAAACGAAAACACTTTTTCAAGAAATTAGTAAGATTATTAACGCGGTTTGTCAACATTAATGTAACATATAACACATTTTTTTTTTATTTTTATATACTCAGATTCTGAACTTGTAGCAATATTTACGACTTACTTCATTCTTTTCAGTGATGTTTATTTCTCTCATTTTCTGGTCTTCCTATTAACCATTATAATTTCTGTTAACACGCGAAAGCCATAGTCCCCGATAATCGTAGAGATAGATAAGGTAAAGAGGGTTGAAGAGGTTACTTTAATTTTTGGTTTATCTGAAGACACTTTGGGGCCGGTCCCAGGGTTGGTCTAAGGCGTGGGGCTGCGGCCGCTCGCCTGCTGAGATTGTGGGTTCGAATCCCACTGGGAGCATGGATGTCTGTCTGTGTTAAGTGTTGTGTGTTGAGCGGTAGAGGTCTCTGCGACGAGCTAATCACTCGTCCAGAGGAGTCCTACCGAATGTGGCGCGCCGTTTTGCGTGATCTAGAAAGCTCGTGAATGAGGAGACCCTGGCCCACTGTGGATGGTTGCAAATAAATAAATAAATAAAATAAAGGCTTTCTCTATAGCACACTATGTGCATGGTCTGATGGGAGGGTTATGACGAGTTATTAATTGTGAAAAATGCAGAAAGAAGAGATAGCCATGTTTTAAAATACTAACCCAGAATTAGGTAAGAAGGAACTGAAGGAGCTGCATGATCTCTACTTCTCACAAAATACTATTCGAATGATTAAATAAAAAATAATGAGATGGGTGTGTCATGTGACACAAATGGTGAAGAGGAGAGCTGCATACAGGATTTTGGTGGGGAAACCTGAGGGAAAGAGACAACTTGGATAACCTAAGCTTAGATGGGAAGGAAATATTGAAGTGGATCCTCAAGAAGTGGGATGGGGTGTGGAGTGGATTGATCTGGCTCACGTTTGGGATAAGTGGCGGGTTCTTATAAATGGGGTATTGCAGCTTCGGTTTGCATAAAATGCGGCGAATTTCCTGGCAAGTTAAGGAACGATTTGTTTCTCAAGAAGGACCCCGATCCATGGAGTTAGTTATCTCAGAAATATTTTTAAGTGTTAACGACAGTTGTTTTTCAAGTGATTGGTTTTTTTGGGTTCGTATATCGTGTGAAAAACGTTTGTTCAGACGTTTCGTAGGAGCAATTCGATACTACACGGTGGGAAACCTCCAAAACGACCATTACTTGAACTATCCCAGGACTTGTTTTGCACGCCTGAGGAAAATAGCAACCTTTTAGTGCTAAACCCATCCAGCCGCGATATTTGCTACAGGACAGCGCGAATGATACAAGGCGCTCTCGATCTGTCGTTCCAATAAACCCTGCTACACCTGCGCCACGGAGACTAATTGGAAAATGAGTTAAAGCTCCACACATTCTTAGTCTTGGCTGTGGTTCATTGTTTCTCAAACTTCCTGGTACCACGAACAATTTGCACGGTTTTAACCAAGTGTACGCACCGTCCTTCCATACACGATCTTAGGCTGTGGACCCCAAAGACACAACTCCCGGACCCCTCGTTGAATTCAGATGTTGCTGTATGGCACCATTATTCCACATAAACAGATTTTCTGGGATATTAAAAATACTCAACACCAATACTCAAACATCTAACTCCATTCAGCAGAATTCTTCCTTTGAAGCTAAGAGTTCTTCAGTTATTCAAGAAATTCTCCGCTTTTTATGGAACCCGATGGTTCATTCCCACATTCACGAGCACCCGACACCTGTCCCTGTTCTGAGCCAATTGAATTCAGTGAATGCCCCCCATCCCACTTCCTGAAGATACATCTTAATATTATCCTTCCATATATGCCTGGGCGTTCCAAGTGATCTCTTTCCGTCAGGTCTCCCCACCAAAATCCTTTAGGCATCACCCCTGTCCATCATACATGCCACATGCCTCGCCCAGCTCATTATTGATTTGATCACCCCAATAATATTTGGTCAGGAATACACTGTGTGAAGCCCCTCGTTAACAGTTTTCTCCACTTTCTTGTTACACCCTCCCTGTTGGGCTCACATACCTTCCTCAGCATCCTCAGCCTGTGTTCCTCCTATCAATGGGACTGACCAAGCTTCAAACCCATACAAAACAACAGGTAAAATTACAGTTCTATATAAGCCTATCTTCGGCTTTACATTTTTGATAGCAAACTTCTAATAAGAAATAAAAAATTAGTCTACGGACCCCAGGTCAGCGGACCTTGCTTTAATATCCACTGTTCCAGCTGAAGATGTGTTATCAGCCTCACATTCTACTCGCGTTTTATTCCGGGAAAAGAATCCCACTTTTCGAACTAAAAAGGAGGCTGGACGGACATGGAGACCGGTCTAGATACTTGTCGGGAATCGAACCACGACTCCTCGGTCGTCCAACCCGTAGCCTGGTCACTGTACTGAGGTATCCCGGATCGTGAGGAGATAGATATGCAAGAGGTTCTGGGAGGAACTGTGTATGTCACACTTCAGATAACCGCCACCATGTAAAGCACGAGGACAACATTAACTCGACTGAAGCTAAGGTAACGCCTGTTGAAATTGAAGAACATCTGACATATCACGTACCTGGCTATACTTTTCGAACATGACTTTTCCATTGTTACACCTCTATATATTATAGCCACCGATAGACACTTTAATTCAGCAGTACACAAATCTCAGGAATAGGTCGCCGGACTATTGAATTCTAAACGGTAGCTGCTAATATTTGTGGGTCCTCAGTACACAACTTGCTTCACGTCACCTTTCTCGCGCCTACAGTTATGAGTTGGCTTTTATGTTTTTGGAAAAAATTCTTACCCTTAATTTAAATTGAGATTTTACTCAATTTGCATTTAATCGATCTTTCGTAACGGAGGCCATGCCCTTGTGTTTCGTAAATTGAATACCAGGAATAACGCAGTCAACGCTACTATTTTTGTGTACGTAAAATTTTTCCACTTCTCAAACTTTAAGGGTCATCATGAAGCAACAGTGTGTGAAAAGTCGGCGGTAAACACTTAAAAATCTAATTTATATAAAGGAGAACTTTTCCTTACAAATTATTTTTTTTACAACTGTACTGTTGAATTGAAACCTACTTAACAACGACCTTCATTGTACAAAGGTCGATGAACACTTAAAATCTTCATTACTTTGAAAGAGAACTTTTTCTTACAAATTTTTTTATCGCAAGTATTCTATTGTATTAAACCTACCTATCAATAGCCTGAATTTTATATAATATGAAATTTTCTTCGTGTTTTCGTAGTTGTGTTAACACGAGCGAATTTATTTCGCTATATTCGAAGATGTCAAGTTCTTTTTTTGTAAAGTGACTATAAAAACATGACATCTTGGAATACAGTGAAATTAATTCGATACTTTTAACATTTGTTACAGACATTCTCTTACTTGTAGACTTAAGAATTCTCTTATATATTACTGTCTGCAATAAAGGGTGAGGATTATCCTGCAGCACTTCATTAAGATGGATAGCAGTTCTGCTTTGTGTTTGGAAGGTCCCAGGTTAGGATCTTGTTCTGCGGTACATATTTTGTAACCAGCTTTCTGTCCCGTCCCCAGCACCGCTACACAAATGCCCGGACAGTACTTCAAATTAGGCAGCGAACGAAATTTTTCTAAATTCCTCCCAATTTATTACTCACTGTTCATTCAACCTTTAGAGATATGCAGTGTCTTTCTTTTATCGCCGTACCGCACGCGGCGGCTGTATTGCATAGAAAGTTGGAATCCGCCGGGACATCCCGTGACATCTGGGATGCTGAGAACAACAATACATGAAACGCGCTGTATAATATGACTCAATTAAATCGTCATTCAATAAATAAATAAATTAATTAATTAATGTTGTTAGAAAGGCCGCTCATGCTGCTCGTATTGTTATATAGACGGTTCATATGCCCGCGCTGATGACCGGCGGTTTAGATGTTTAGTAATAAAATTTGTGTTCCTGCGTTACACAAAACAAGAACGCGGAGTCTCGTATGTTCCCTTCTGTACTGCAGGCCCGTACATATCCTGTCTGTCTGAAATTAGAGGAAGGTTTCATGAATGTCGCTAAAAGTCAATTTCGTCCTCTGAAAGCATTTTATTGTGACAGTAACACAGTATTTTATGTTTCTGCTGCTCTTCGTTTTGTGAATCGTGGCTTCTGTTTGTGAGATGACCCGAAGGAACTGAAACTGTGTGCAGGAATTTTACTGACCAGTTGGGCACTGCGGTGTGATACAGGAATGGTACGTGCTAAGCGTAAACCGATAAAGGCTTATAGTAATATCAGATGTTAACATACTGACTGGATGTAACGTAAAAATAGGTGAAGTTGTACATGTGTTGGCCGTTAAAACATACAAGCAGAATGGAGGTATGGTTCCATTAGTTGTCACCGTTGGTAATTAATGGAGGCAAATGAGTGCATGTGTCATGTATGTGTCTGATTTAAACTGTGAAACTGGAGGAGTTATTAAAGTAATTTGTTCCAGTATATTCACATTACTGATTGCAATTAGAGAAGTATGGTGCAGTCCTATGTCAATGCGCCGAGTTGAAGCGTACGACATGTCGCTCGGAGTTCCCACATTTGTCGTCTGTGGTTACTTGAATTAATACGTTCTTTGAAAATGAAGCAGTTTTAACTTAAATTAATAAAAAAAAGGCATGGTGTTGCAGTAAAATCAGAACTGCCCAGGTCTTTAATTCTAAAATTTTGCTGTTTATATGATTCGATGAAGAGAACCGTAACCTGCCTGAAAACGAGAGAGACAATTGGAATACGAAATGTTGCATTTGTTGTTTTGAAGTTTTGGATGAATGGTATATAAAAAGTATAGAAATTGAATTCCATTTTTAACTTTAAAATTTGAAGTTACGAAGCAAAATGTGTTTTTGTAAAATTTCCGATACATGCATTCAAACACCGATATTACCTAATGTTCAATTTCTAGTGGGCTAAAACTGGAACACCGGCAAGTCCGAAGGGGGATTTATAATTAACAAGTTAGAGTATTTTAAATCTCTAGGTTTACGTTGCGCACACACGCTGTATCGAGCATAACCTGTGTGAGTTTAATGGAGAATTGAGAGGTCAGTAAAGAAAGAGGGCGAGAGAGAATGACAGTCAGAGGAAGGAAATCGGAAGGAATCAAAATGTTAGGGAGGAAAGAATTAAAAGGAATAAATAAAGAAGGAAAAGTAGAAAGACGGGTAAATAAAGAGGTGGAAACTTGAAGAGTAATATTGATGTCAGTATAGGAAAAACGAAGAAAAGAATGAAATAGGAATGAAGGCACGAATGACAGAAACGAAGGGAGGTGTAATGCGCAGTAATGTAAACGGTTTTGTACACGCACTTCTGATGTAACTGCAGAAACGGTAATTACTGAAGTGACGTGCAAGCTCATGCAATTTCAAGCCAATAAATTCGTGGTCGGTCTGACCAATCAGTCATGCAGTGTCAGTGAGGGGTCCACAGGCATGGCGTCGTTTGTAAGTGCAGCAAATTAGGACGCTGTCACAGCACAGTGTTCCTGTAAGTGTAGCACAATAATAAATATCTCTATTACGAATCAGTATACTGACAGTCGCGGAGCTGACTAGTGTAGCCACAACCGACAAGGTCATGATCTCTCAACCCCGTAGCTCGCAGACATGTTGCCTGCGACAAAGTGTTATGTTACCCGGGGGAGGGGGAGGGGGCAATCGAAATGCGAAAACGCCTCTTAACGCTGTTCTTGGTAAATCCGAAATACAGCACCGAAGCAATTAAAAAAAAAAAAAACTTGAGAGCTGTTTGTTTATGGAAACATGGATTACATTACCAACTGATTTTGCAAAAATGTGCTAAATATAAGTCACACTAGCTTATGTAGTAGATACTAATACAGTTTTTTTAATAAATTTTTACTCTTACTGTTATTATATTTTTATTACACGCGTTGAATAGAAAAATACGCAGGTGCAGTTATACGTATAATTATCCGTAGACTTGTTCATTATCCAATCTTTGTACTGAATTTCATTTTACCCGCCTGAAGACAAAATTTTGCCAAAGTTAACACCACCATGTGAAAGGACGAGCGGGTCTGGTCTAAATGTATACTTGAGAGGTCCGGGAGGTCGAATATTTGTTCAGTAAGGCTACGGGTGCGAATTACTGGGGTACTGAAAGGGCAGACGAAATTATTGTTTAAAACATTCCTGTAATAATACAAATATACTTCGTATAAGAACTGGATCTGGGATGTTACAGCCAGTAGATTGACCAGGGTGTGGGCTGCACGAGTCGAGACTCGAATTCTGCAAGGGACAAGAGATTTCTCTCGCCTCCAAAAAGTGCAGAGCGGCCCTGGAGCCCACACACTCCGCTATTCAGTTGGTATCGGGCTTTATTTTTCGTGGGCAAAACGGCCGGTGTGTGAGGCTGTCCACTCATCTTAATCTACTGTCGGGGTTGTGAATGAGTGGACCTATGCTTACGCTTCCCTCTTCATGGTATGGTAATGTACGCAACATTTGATAATCACTTGGTCTCTTTGTAAAAACTGGAATGTGCTGGTAGTGGAACTTTAGTTGACGTAACTAGGAAACACTGGGCAGCTTACTTCACAGTTGTTTGTTGAAAGTTGTATGCGTGCCCCAGTTAAATGATGTACGTATTGAGAAAAATATTTGAGTCAGCACAACGCCACTATAAAATCCCGAGGAAATTAGGTTAATAAAAGACTCGCAAGATTTGTTTCAAGAAGTAATTTTGGTCTACGACACGACGTTATTCTGTTGCCTGAAGAGCAGTTATACTTTTTAAAATAATAAAGACTGAGATGTCGGGCTGCTTCATACTCTGGCTGGTAACAGGAGGTGAGCTGATCTGACCGATTATCTAAATTCTTTGTTTTAGCGAGTCACTTTCGGGAACTGAATACTTTTCTAAATTTCACGATTAACGGTTGGGATTGAATAGTGGCGTGACGATTGATTGACTTACAAACTTGTAACAGAATAATTAGCGTAACTACGGGATTGAAGAAACATATTAGGGATTTGTGTAACCTACATGTATATTTATGTATATATAGTAGACAGTAGAATCTTTTGTTAAGTTTGTTACGCAGTTCGTATCCCACAAAACCCAAAGGAGTCCTTGATACCTAGGTAACCGCGAAGCCTCCGATTAGGCCATCGCTACCGTTTATTCCCTGACCCCGTGAGAATTCCAAGATAGGCCTCTTAACGGCCATTTTAGGCTTGCCCAAACTTACCGCTCGGCTTGGGCACTGCATAAATTGGTGACAGCAGTGTGGACACAACCCCAGTAGTCACTACAGTATCTTTAATGTGCAAGGAAGAAAAGGGGATGGTGACAACCTGTACGTAATGAAACGTTTGGTTAATTAATTTAAGCCTGTATTTTTCAAGTCTAGACAGCCTCTAGTGAGTCAGGGCCTCCTCATTACCGGGGCTTCACAATCAACTCAGACACATGACGCTCGGTAGAACTTCTCTAGACGAGTGGTCAGCCCATTGCAGAGACCTCCACCTGACAGCACTCAACAGCCACAACAGACAGACATCCACGCCCCCGGCGGGATACGAACCCGCAGTCCCAGCAAGCGAACGGCCGCAGACCCACGCCTTAGACCGCGCGACTACTGGGACCGGCATAGGCGTACATACCTATAGTGAAAGGCTATAAATATTTTTGTATTTGACGGAGGTATTTCGTGATTTTCCTAAGCCTCTTCACGCAGTACAGGTACGATGCCTTAAATTAGTCCACGATCGCTTTATTGCACATGTTTTGCAAGTTATAAATAAATTACAAACGAATATGTTAAAGAATTAGTTGAAGAACGTTATGTTTAGGTTTTAGAAAATAGTAGCTGGCGTAGGCTTTGTTAGCAGCCTGGGGTTGGGGTAACAGTCTGTATTGTGGCTGGCGTGTGGACTCGACGACCGAGGAACTGAGGTTGGATTTCTCTACAAGAAGAAGAGAATTTCTCTTCTCCAAACGTCCAGACATGCCCTGGAGCCCACCCGGCCTTCTGTTCAAGGGAAGCAGTGATTGTTTCCAAGTGGGTAATGCGACCGGACTCATGAGGCTGACCACATCTCCATCTTGTGTTCTAGTGAGAATTAACGGCACTATGCCTCTGCTACCGATAGCTATTAAATCTTTTGAAAGGGTGGAACAGTTCAGTTATTGGAAAAAATCCCTAACAAATCCAAATTTCATTCATGAAGAAGTTAAGAGAAGACTGAAGTCAGGGAGTGGTTGCTGTCTTTCGGTGCAGAATCTTTGGCCTTCAAGTTTGATTTCCACAATTATAAAGCTTCAGATATACAAAATTATAACTTTGCCTGTTGTTTTGTATGGGTGTGAAACTTGGTCTCTCAAATTGAGAGTAGAACATAGCCCGAGGTTGTTCGCGAATAGGGTGGTGAGGAAGGTGTTTGGGCCCAAGAGGGACGAGGTGGCAGGGGACTGGAGAAGACTACATAACGAGGAGCTTTATGATCTGTACTCTTCACGAATGAGGGGCACGCGGTGGAGCAGTTGGTTGAGGCACTGTCCTACTAGCCGGAAAGTCGTGAGTTTGATTTCCATTTGTATCATTCTTCCGACTCCACTATGGCCCTGGGATCGACACATCTTTTAAGAGAAATGAGTACCAGGGATATTTCCTGCGGGTAAGGCGGTCGTTGCCTAGGGCTCAAAACCTTACCACCTTTATGTTCCAATTGTCATGAAATCTGGGAACCTCACCTCCTGGAAGCCTCAGGCCTCTCCAAGCCTGTACGGGGATTGCTTCGCATTTTACTCCTCACCAAATATTATTTGGTGATCCAATAAAGAAGAATGAGATGGGCGGAGCATGTGGCACGTATGTGGGGCAGGAGAGGCGTATACAGGGTTTTTGTGGGGAGACCTGAGGGAAAGAGACCACTTGGAAGACAGGTATGAATGGAAGGATAATATTAAAATAGATCTTTAAGAAATGGGATAGGGAAGCATGGACTGAATAGATCTGGCTCAGGATAGGAACAGGTGTCGGGCGTTTGTGAATGCTGTAATGAACCTTCGGGTTCCGTAAAATGCTGGGAATTTCATGACCAACTGAGGAACTGTTAGCTTCTCAAGAAGGACTCTGCTCCCACTTGTACCCCTTCATGGCGTGGACACAGCAATTTTACTTAAAGTAACAGGTCTACTCTGTTTCTAGCAGGACGTCCTTAAATTTGGTGTATTGCAGTTCGTCTGTCAATTGCCCCTGGTATCAGTCAGTGTGCTGAGAACGTAGCAGACCTACCGTTGCAGTTGTCATTGTCACGGCTTTTTTTATGTACATCTTTGTCTAAATATTGAAATGTAAATAAAAACTCAATGTATTTGTTGTTTTCATTCGTAAGGGACCTGTTCTTTGATTTATGTGTGATAAAAATGGCAGATTTGCCATTACGAATTATTTTAACGGAATTAACACTGACGTCACTGTGGAGTGGGTATTGCTATTAATGTTAGTTTATTATTATTATTATTATTATTTGTCAAGCCTATTCTAGTGGCCGCTGGCATGGTGGCATTGCGGTTTCGAATCCCGTCGGGGCCATGGATATCTGTCTGTTGGAAGTGTTGTGTGTTGTCAGGTAGAGGTTTCTGCGACGGTCCGATCACTTGTCCGTAGTCCTACCGATTGTGGTGTGTCTGTGTAATCGAGGAACGTCATAGAAGAGGTCTTGGCCCACTAGGGGCCTGTCTGGAGATGAAAAAATATTATTAATTGTTCTTGATTACTACTGCGTACCTGAAACAAGCAATATTAATATGGTGCATATAGCGTTGCAGTTATCCTGTGGTTCAATTTATGGCACGTGTAATGTTATTTCCCCTGTTGAATGTTCTGTACTTTTACGTTAGTACTTCCCGAAGTACGTGTGCAGTGCCCAATATGACTTTTTTCTGTAGTTCCTTGATTTTATGCTCTCCTGGTATGTGGCTTATTTTCTGAATGATTCTAAGATGGTACCAGTTGCCCATATGATTACTGGTATCACTTTCGTTTTTACTCTGTTGTTGCTATTATTATTATTATTATTATTATTATTATTATTGTCGCCATAGTTGCCGAACCTTATCATCATCCTTATTATGATCACCATGTTCATTACCACATCATTGATGTAGCAAAAACAGTTTGTCGGAATTACCCTGGTTGGGTAGTACTCTACCGAATATTCCAAACAATTATGGCATGTAAGCCGTCGCCTAGCACGAACAGAGAAGATAAAATGACTTGTGAGGAATTTTACCCGACAAACCGGTACAAGAGCACTTGGGGAGACGTAGATAGGAGGATAATATTAAAAAGGATTTTCAAGAAGTAGGCCGTGAAGCTGAGGACTGGATTTATATATGCTGGGTTACGTCCGTGGCGAGTTCTTGTGAACCCTGTACTGGATCTGCTGATACCATCACAGACGAAGATGTCTGTGATTTGCTGAGCCCCTCTTAACTTAGCAGTAATTACTGTGTTGTGTGACGTTGTTTGTTGTATTATTTTAGGTATTTTTTGTGTTTATGTTGTGGGGTTTGTTACGGGGAGTGGGGAAGAAACACTGGAACAGACGGAGCCACGTCTATCAGCTCTTCACGACAAAATGTGCTATAAGAAATTACTTTCAAGGTGAAAATTCAATTTCCTTGTGCTGAATGTAAAATTTTCGTTTTCATATATAAGTTAGTACTTGAGTGCATCACCGTGAAATCTTTATTGCGTCTAAAACGCTTGCCGAGCAAGGGAAGGCTGTCGATAATTCAAACCTCTACATATTCCTGACAAACTGTGCTGCTATTCGAGGGGGGGGGGGACGGTTTAAAATCGTTAGAAGAATGTAGGTTGTGCTGACCTTCAGGAACTTTGTTAACCCATGAGAGCCCAGTGGTTTCTGTATGTACTACCACATTTAATATTCGAGTTTCTGCCTTTTGCCCCACACAGTGTATTTGTGTGTTTTGTATCGCTCTCTGAACAAGTAGCGATTATTTGCCTATACAGAATTGCTTGATTAGGTTTTATAGCCTAGAGGAAATGTGTTTACTGTGCTGTACGAACCGAGTATTTAAATGTAGTTAAGGTTAGTACTATACTGTAAATAATTCATTATAAATCCATAAAACCTTTATATAGATCTATAATGTATTTTAATGTAATTCTTAAGTAGTAGGTATATAGTTTTTCCTGTACAGTAGTTTATAAATTCCTAATGATGTCTCGCATTTAGACCCGAAACGTGTAACAGTGAATCAATTGGTAAAACTAGTGTCGTGTGTAACTGATTTACTACATATACATGTGATTTTATAACAGCAACGCGGGTGTCACATCTTAAAATAATATCTTAGTAGTACCTGTACAGCAACTGATACGAGTGTTGGAGGTATTTATTTCACATATTTGTCGTAGATGGAATTTGTTAAGAACATTGTAAATTGTACATGTTACATTACTGAAGTGTGTGTAGTGACCACGGAGTATAGGCGGTTGAGAGTGGAAAGAAACCGACCGCTCCGTTAGTACTACTTAAAGGGGAAAGGATTCCTACTGTCACCGATGGTCCGTTCGGGTCAAGAAGGAGGTAGCATGCCACCAGAATCAGGGTACCTGATTCGAATAGGTTTAGGATCTAGAACTGTATAACCCACGTCAAACGACAACGGTTATGGCTAAAGCTAAATTCTGTTTTACTACGGTTATATACAAATTTACACATATAAAGGTCAAAGTGTCTTCCTTAGCAAAATTACACTCGCATGTCAGAGTTCTGTGGTTTTGCACAACTAGCTGTCTCGCCTTTATATAACCAATTTGTCCCGTACGTTTCCAAAATGAAATTTCAAATTTACTTTAAAATTTAGTTCAACCAAAGCGACTCACCTTCAATAATCAAGAGGTGCGCTATGTTGACCAGCATGTCAGCCTTCGTTCCTACGGAAATTCTTCACGGCTGGCCATCTTCTTCAAGACAGCGATATAGCGTCAGTATTGTGTTCCCATCTTCGTTAATCAAACGTTACGCCGAAAATCTCTCTCTAGTCAAATATTCGTAAAGATATATAAAGGCGATTTGCTCATGTCATGCATTTTTGTGTGTGTAAACACAACATTACATCATCTTAGCTTAGTTTCATACATACTGTACTGTAACAGTCCTTGAAGCGCTGTAGAAGTGGAGCGCTGATGTCAGCTACGTTGTCACACGTTGACATAACCTTCTGTAACCGGGCTGGTTTATAAACAGTTTACAGTGTGGTAATCGCTAAGCTCAGCTTCTAATAAAGCGTGTCATTTCCTCATTTTACACAATTTTCAAAGTTGGCAATCATAAATTACAAAAGTTTCTTAGCTACCAAAAATTTCAAATGTGCATTACCAATGCGCATTACATGTGCAGTTATGTTTATAGTTACCGTTTCCGTCGTCAAGCAGTTGGTCGCGTCAGAACTGAAGTTGGAGCAAATCTTTCCAAATATGTGTAGAACACGTGTGCTTAGAACACATCGTGTGCTTAGAACACATCATGTATTTAGAACACATCATGTTTACAATATATCGTGCTTAGAACACATCGTGTGTTTAGAATATATCGTTTTGAGAACACATCATGTTAGAATATATAGTGCTTAGAACATATCGTGTGTTTAGAACACCTCGTGCTTAGAATATATCTTGCTTATAACACATCGTGAGTTTAGAAAACATCGCGTTTAGAATATATCGTGCTTAAAATACTTCGTGTGCTTAGAACACGCCGTATTTAGAATATACTGTATTTAGAACATATATTTTGCTTAGAACACATCATGTTTAGAATATATCGTGATCAGAGCACATCGTGTTTAGAATATATCGTGCTTAGAACACATCGTGTACTTAGAACACATTGTGTTTGTAATATATCGTGCTTAGAACACATCATGTTTTGAACGTGTGCTTAGAATACATCGTGTTTAGAATATATCGTGCTTAGAGCACACCGTGTTTAGAATATATCGTGTTCAGAACACGTTTGTGTACAACGCATTATGTGATTAGAACTAGGAAAAGATTAATGTTTGCGATGTTTGGCAAGGGTGATGCCCTTTGTTAAATGAAGCACGGCTTTAGTTTGTTTAAGGAGATGAACATTTGGTTGGGTCATCCATCTCTGCCCCTGCCTGGTTCCACATGTCAGGTGATTACGATATCAGCATACTCCACACTCTGTGATTTATCCAGCTGCCACAAGTACGCTGTAAAACGTTAATGATAATGTAACATCATTGGTTAAATTTGCTGCCGGTATGAAACTGATAGATATAGCGCTTTTTTTTTTTTTTTTTTTAACTTTACTTTTAGTGTTCAAAGCATGTTTTCGATGGTGTATTTGAAACTTATTTTCCTTGTTTGTTGAAGAAGCTGTTGATTCGTGTCCGTCTCTCCTAGTGCCTGCTGATCAACGAATGAGATTTCTTGTCTCCTGTTGTGCCTGTTTGTAACACAGTTTACGAGATTGTACAATTTTTGTAATATATTATATTTTAGTGAGATTTAAATATTGGTATATAGACTCCCTGAATATGGCAGAGTTCCGCCGATACATGTAGGAGTAAGCAAATACTGCATTGTCGTTTACAGTAGATGTGCTTATGTTCATATTATAGATGAGCAATTTGTACAAAAATTGGATGGTCTGTAGTTTGTTTGCAGCTTGTTTAACGACGCTGTTAGTAACTTATACCATACAGCGTCAGATGATTGGCTGAGACCGAGCAAGTAACTGGTAAGAACGTGAAAAGAAGCGGTCGTGGCCAATTGTAAAGTATTTTGTCCTACATTTCTAGAGGGCCTCAGAAAAACACAAGAAGCGGGAAAGACTGTTGGTGAAACGACCAGGATTTTGCCAGTAAAAGTCACAATCGTCCCCGCTGGATCGAACTTTTTTGGCGGTGGTCAACAGTGGTTGGTGGCGCTCGTGTGATATTTTGTGAAACTTTGTAGTTTTGTTAGGGGGAACAGACATATGAAGATGAACAGACGGACGGACACGGTGGTACCACAAGCCTGTCTTTCTTATGAAATACGTCATGTAAGCTGCAGTAAGTTGTCATTCTTTTCGGAGCAACCCAAAAGTCGTTCAGACTCTCTGACGGGAGAGACACGCTCCAGTACCGACGTGACAAGAGGGGGGGGGGGGGGGGGGGGAAATTCCCGGGGCCGGGCCCCCCCGCAGGAAGCCCCGGGCCCCCCCTGGTTTGCTGTGTTTTTTCCCCTC
>Ga0123355_10005683_pt1 | contig 18326 bp, 15 predicted proteins | sample TergutEmb28metaG_3_FD_89872 | JGI IMG/M metagenome (GOLD analysis project Ga0123355, IMG submission 89872) | Embiratermes neotenicus P1 segment gut microbial communities from Petit-Saut dam, French Guiana - Emb289 P1 | ecosystem: Host-associated > Arthropoda: Insects > Digestive system > Gut ... | reverse complement strand
CAAAATGCAGTTTGTTTCATAATTCTAACGTATTTGGTTCCTGTTTTATTCACATTTTATATACAGTGTGTGCTAAAATTTAAAAAAATAATTCCGGCGCCAAAAGGATAATCAGTCTTTAGTACGTCATCCCCATTGTGTATATGCAATTGAGGAGGGGTTTATTAAGCCAAAACACAACTTACTCGTGGTGATGTTTTTTATTTATGCTGACGACATGTTTCGGCCCTTACACTGGATCATTTTCATGTCACAAGACATATTTGAGGATACTATACATTGTGAATCCTAAAATAGGATATACGAGACTATAATTTAGCAAGATCTCGTTGTCGTTCACTTTCCCAATAGTATACAGTAGTAGTCTAAATTTTGGAAATATAACGTACATAATAATATTATTATTCATTGGTAAGGGCCGAAACATGTCGTCAGCGTAAATAAAAACATCATAAGTTAGTTGTGTTTTGACTTTTAAAAAAACCCTCCACAGTTGTAATTAGAGTCTGTTCTGAGAGCCATACAGAACGTAGAAATACACTGCGTGGGACGAATGTAGAATTTGTCATGTTAATCATGGCGGTACATAAAGTAACTGCTGGTCTGTAAAGGTCAAACACCACATGGCTACCGTTTGTCATATTGAAAGCACAAATGCCCTGTCGCTAGTGACTACAAATTTGGTGGCAGTGGCACCGCGGTGAACTGGGGCTCATCTGTCCACCCCCACCCACCCCCCCACCCCCCGCCTTACTGCACACGTTTATGGTAGTATCCATTGATTTCATCATACCAAATATCGTGGTTAAAGTGATGATGCTTCTGACATATATCCAGGAGGTAACCTATTCGATTCTCAGTTTGGACACCACCTTTCGTGAGCGAGAATTGCCGTGATTTTTTTTCAGTCCTTTATGCCATGCAAGTGGGACCGCGGTAGCACAGTGGTTAAGGTGCTGTGCTACAAATCGGAAGATCGCTGGTTCGATCCCAGCTGGTGTCAGTGGATTTTTCATTGACATAAAATCCTTCCGATCGCACTATGGCCCTGGGGTCGACTCAGCCTCTAACAGAAATGAGTACCAGGGGTATTTCCTGAGGGTAAAGGCGGCCGGTGCGTAAGGCTGACAACCTTACCACCATCCTGTGCCGTTGTCACGAAATCTGGGAACCTTATCTTCCTAAGAACCCTCTGGGCCTGTCCAGGCCTGTAACGGGACTGCTTTATGCCATGCAAGTGGCAGGATACTACTTTGATTTAGACCTTGACCACTTCCTTCCCCATCGATTCGTATTCACTGTTCACTCGTACTACCATTCAACGTTGTAGTATTGAGATACTGACAGCGTCATTTGCCCCTGCATGCCACATGCCCCACACATCTCATTCTTCTTGTCTTGATCACCTTAACAGTGTTTGGTGAGAAGTACAAATCATGAAGCTCCTCATTATACAATATCCTCCAGTTCCTTAGTACTACCTCTCTAGTCCCAAATATCTTCCATAATACCCAACTTTCCAACACCATCAGTCTAAGTTCTTCCCTTCATGTGAGAAGTTAAGCTTCATACCAGTGTAACGCAGCAGGTAGAATTATATGGAATACTGCGTATGGCTTATGTAATTAACTGGTTATTTTATGTGGCTCTGTCATTTGTTGAAATTATGTTTTATGGCATGTGATATGCGACGTGTTTTAGAGGTATAACCTGTTTTAGAAGTGTCTTGGCTTATTTTTTTAAGGCTGTTATGTTATGTGTCTGAAGGAAAACTGTGGGATATATAATTGGTCCTTGACCAAGATGCAAATCAGTTACTGCCAAAACACATGTCAGACCTCTTGTGACTGTGTCAGTCTGATACCAAGGTTTCAGAGGATGCAGCCCCTCTACCCCCATGTTTCCTGTAAACAGTGTGTACAACATACATAAGTTATTGGCATATCATCAGCTCATTACATTCTTGTGTGGGCCATGTGTAGGTCAGTTTGAATGTCTTCATCTCCTCCTCCTCCTTCTTCTTCTTTTCCTTCTTTTCCTCCTCCACCTTCTTCTTCTTCTTCTTCTTCTCCTCCTCCTCCTTCTCCTCCTCCTCCTCATTATTCTTCTTCTCCTCCTTCTTCTTCCCCTTCTTCTCCTTCATTACTTCTGACACTGTGTTCTCTCCTGGCATCCTCCAGTCAGAGAGTTGTCATGATTTTGAATGACCATAAGCATGCTGATGAAGTGACTGCTTGACCATTACATTTGTGAGTTGCCCTCTATTTTATTACTTTGTTGTGCATAGATGGGCTTTGGCATGACTAAGGAAGTACTGTTATTTTGTGTCTAGCTGGCAACACTTGTGAATCAGCTGGATGGACGTGGAGAGTTGGCACTAGATATAGCACTGGGTGCCAAGCAGTCCAGCATAGCTCGGACTTTAGTGGATCATCAAGCAGATCTCAATGCTAGAGATACACGTGGTTTCACATTGCTTCATCGAGCTGTTGAAAGAGGTGTGTACTCAACAACATTCATAATGTGTGGGCAATATCTGTAAGAAAAAGAACTGTTGGAGCTGTGTGCATACATGCTTACATACATGCATGAACTGAATTAATATGTATTCCCGTTTTTATAGTATTACAACTTTCTCGCCTAGTTAAAAAACATTTGCTGTCAGTTTTGTAACCATAATGTCATGTTATGCCAACTTTTAGATATCTTGGAATAATGTAAATCCTCTGTCTTAGGACACCATGCTCAAGAAGTACCTAAACATTTTTCTTTTCAGTATGAGTACCATAGAGCAGTGTTTTGCAAGCATTAAATTTCACATTTGGTTGATTGTATGTGAAATATTTCTGGAGGGTACCACCCTAGCTTAGAAGCATGGGCATGTGTTGAGACAGAGAAGGCACAGACTAAGTTCACGAGAGGATCATTGTGGCAGATACTGTCTTGGCTTTTATTTCTGTAAAGATGTACCTATTTAATAAAATTTTATAACTCAAATGTTGAATTACAGAAAGACCTGTAATGGAATTTGTGTTTAAAAATGATGTTGCATAAGGGAAATATCAGAATATCAGAGGTGAAGGTTATGGTGTTTAATCAGTATTACAGCCTTCAAAAGCATAAATGGACAAATACATAATACAAGGGGCTGTACCCACAAACACCAAGTTTGTTGCAGATTGCAGCAAGAGAAGTATTCAGGGGTATTTGAATGAAGAGTTATCATTTCTTCTGTGGACATTAGGATGTGACTGTTTTGTGGTGTAGTTTTGCTGTTAAATTTTCACTTCCTAATAATCACAGACTTTATTTTTTCAGCATTCAAGATTGGAAAAAATAGTAATGAAATATAAAATCAGAGCAGAAGAAGCTTAGGAAGGCTTCCAAAAAAGGGGGAAGTACAGTGTAGTCTTGATTCTAAGAGTCTTGATTGTTCAAGGTTTCAATTCATTTCAGCCAATGTGCCATAGTCAGGGTCATTTTTATGTTGTGGTACAGGATTCATTTGAAGTGCATAGCTATGCTACATACAAGAACAAAGGGAGGCAACCCTGACTGATGTTCTGCTCCCCAAACAAGGCGTGGCTTTGCAACAAATTAGCGAAAACAATTTTAATGTTAGATTAGCCTTAAAGACTTTTTAGCATCGTAAATATAATATTTATTTGCTGCAATTAGGTTGTCACCCAGTGGCAGTGGTTATTTTACATGTATACAAAATATGAAATTGGTTACTACTAAATTTAAGTCGGGAGGACTACATCAGAAGCATGTAGTGGCAACTTGGAATCTTGGGAACCATTTCAGCATTTGCTTTTAGGCACAGTGAAACCAAGAAAAACCTGTGTCAAGGTGGTCGGTCACAGGACCTTCTGAATACTGACTTCTAGCCAGCAGTCCGGCATCTAAAGTAAAAAACAGCAATGCACATATAGTACAACAAATACACATAAGATGACAACAATACACACAAGGCAACTTAAAACTAGCAACAATACCCACAAGACAAATTAGAATACAACATGTACAAAAGGTAAAAACACCCAAGCAAAAGGTGAAAAGAGTTTTAGTTGTTTGCAGTGTAATTTAATAACATTTATTCTTGTTCTGTTGTACTATTGTATACTTTGATACTCTGTTACTCTGTGATATACATAGTATGTATTAATACAGTATGTATGTCATACTGTATACATAATCACACGTTCTAAATTTTCTTAATCCGTGCAGTCTGAGCTTTTCAGTAATTTAAGGCAACTTTGGTCCCCTTCACATCAAACTGTCGAGGTACCACGGTACAGAGTTCTGCAATACCTTTAGCAGGCCCATTAGGCATAACAGGGGATGATTGCTGATCACGGTGGCAGTGGTGACTATGACGTCTCATTTTTTGTTTAACTTAGCATTAGCTCGCTCACAGACTGTTTAAAAGAAGCTGCTCCTTGCTACATTTATATCAGCATTTATCTTAGTTCTTACAAGTTGCTGACTTAACGTGAACTGTCAGAAAATGGTATGGTAGGAAAGGTTTTTCTTATATAACACCACACAGCAAAGTATTCAGAAGAAAAAATGTTGTGAGGTTTGAGGTTATTATGGCAGTGTCTGAAGATTACTGTCTTCTGGGATGTGTTTTGATATAGTCTCATAGAATGTGAGGTTTGAGGTTATTATGGCAGTGTCTGAAGATTACCGTCTTCTGGGATGTGTTTTGATATAGTCTCGTAGAATGTGAGGTTTGAGGTTATTATGGCAGTGTCTGAAGATTACTGTGTTCTGGGATGTGTTTTGATATAGTCTCATAGAATGTGAGGTTTGAGGTTATTATGGCAGTGTCTGAAGATTACTGTCTTCTGGGATGTGTTTTGATATAGTCTCATAGAATGTGAGGTTTGAGGTTGTCACAGTTGTGTTGCTGAGAATTCAAGTATTTTAGCGTGTGACACTGTATCACTTTGTGAGTTCTGATGTTTCAAAGGATTATTGCAGCTTCATCTTCAAGTGTTAAGCAGTATACAAGAACTGGACTACTTAATGCTTGAAGATAAAAGTGCCGTTATCCTTTGAAATGCCAGGAACCTCTTGCCCCCCGTGACACAGCATTACATTCCAAAGTCGTGAATCCTCAGTCTGGTACAAATTACCATGTAAAGTTTGAGGTTCTTACAGCAGTGCTGCTGAAAAATGAAGTCTGATGGGATATGACACATTGTTATTGGTGAGAGCTGTTCCCAACCACTCTCCCAACAACATAGCTTCACATCCCAGAAGACTTGAGTGTTCAGAAATATACTGCATTACATGGTATCACATCCAACAAGATGGTAGGTATCAAATAAATCTTACACTGATGTTTATTGGACCGTGCATCTTTGTGATAACTGAAGAATAAAAAACCAACTAGGTGCCACTTATTATTTTATTGTACTTCTTATAGGCTCAACATGTTTCGGACATTACTATGCCCATCATAAGGAGCTCGTGACTGTGATGTTGCTTACCACATTGGTCATTTCGTTCTTGGTTTGCTGTAGGTTGGAAGTTAGGTGCGGGTAGGTTGGAGTAGTGTCCGGTCTGCAGGCTAAAGCTTTATCCTGCAGACCAGACACTACTCCAGCCTAATCGCACCTAACCTCCAACATACAGGAAACCAAGAATGAAACGACCAATGTGGTAAGCAACATCATAGTCGCGAGCTCCTGATGATGGGCATAGTAATGCCCGAAACATGTTGAGCCTATAAGAAGTACAATAAAATAATAAGTGGCATCTAGTTGGTTTTTTATTCTTCAGAAATCTTACACTGTAGGTGGAGTGTCATATTTGACATGGCACAGTGATATTGAAACATAAGGTGGTAGTAACTCACCATACTGAATTATTGCAGGTGACCAGTTTTCTGCAAGTTTTCTAATAGATCAAGGTGCATCTGTGGCCACTGTAACACCAGAGCTTGGAGACACTGCCTTGCACATGATAGCGAGCTGTTCACCCTTGACCACAGAGACTAACATCATTGTTGCCATGACAGATGTTGCAAAGCTGATACTGGACAAGGGACTTGATCCTAACCTTCAGAACACACAAGGCTTGTATGCATAGTCATGTTTCATATATTGTGTATGTTTACAGCAGTTAACAACAGTTAACTAGTTGGGTTTTCTGCTACATATTTGAATTTTAAAGGCCATCAGGGGAGACACTGAACAATATGATCAGGAATGGAACCAACCAAGACTTTTACAATAAACATATGAAAGTAATGCTTTATTCCTGTCAAGATCTCCAAGAAAAATTATTTTTGGTCTTTTCAACCCTTGAAGTTGAGACTAGTATTATGTCTGTAAAATGTCAAGAACCAAATATCCAGTGATGCAGTGTCACATCCCAGGCGAATGGATCTCACAAGGATATCTCACTTACCGTGCTTTTACAACCTGATTCTTTAACATTTTTTAATCCTTTGTTGGCAGCACTCCTCTCCACCTGGCAGTGATGGCACGCAATGAGACAGTTTTCTCTCTCCTTCTGAATCGCACCTCACAACCAGTAGATTTAAATATTCGCACACTGGAGGGTCACACTTCCCTCTGGTTTGCTTTGCTCACATCTCTGGAATATGAGGAAGGAAGCTTTGCTACACAGCTGTTGAAGAAAGGGGCATCCCCTAGTCCTGTGAGTGTTGACTGCTTTTACTGGTATTTGTTTTTAAACATTCTTGATTTCAAACTTTTGCTGTGTTCTGAATGTCGTATGCTTTCTTCTGGGTAATTCCCTGGCATCTGAATTTTATATGCCGACGTTTCGGAACACTCTGTCTGTTCCATCTTCATAGGCGGATACCTATCTGCTTATGAAGATGGAAGAGACAGAGTGTTCCAAAATGTCGGCATATAAAATTCAGATGCCGGGGAATTACCCAGAAGAAAGCATACAATGTGTTTAAACATGTTAATTTGACACTAGTATGAAGTGATTTGTGAGAGCAACTTGGTGCAACAATTGTGGTTTATTAGTCAACCACTAGCTCAACATGTTTCAGGCACCATTATGCCCATCTTCAGGAGCGCAAGGCCGTATATTACTGCATATGGTTTTCAGCACTTAACCCTTTGACTCCTAACGACCCCTATAGGGGTCGTACCGCACCGCTAACCTCTAAACGTTGCATTTGATATATTTATTCAACAAATATAGATACTGAATATTTTAAACATGGTATATACTCTCTGTTTCTTTCTCTTCAAAATACAGTTTGTTTCATAATTCTAACATACTTGGGTCCTGTTCTATTCACATTTTATATACAGAGTGTGCTAAAATTGAAAAAAAAAAAAATTCTGGCTCCAAACGGTTAATGTGCTCGCTGGAGTCTTGGGAAGCCCGGGAGGCAGGTCATGTGCACTGTGTAGAGGCTGTTAGTCGAATAACAGCCTCTACACAGTGCACATGACCTGCCTCCCGGGCTTCCCAAGACTCCAGCGAGCACATTAAGTGCTGAAAACCATATGCAGTAATATTCGGCCTTGCGCTCCTGAAGATGGGCATAATGGTGCCCAAAACATGTTAAGCTAATGGTTGATTAATAAATCACAATTGTTGCATCAAGTTGGTCTCACAAATCATTTCATATTAAGGATGCACGGTCGCACGAACATCAAAATTGACGCTAGTGTGTTGGAATTGCATGGAGATATGGGATGTTCATGATGTGCAGACTAGGTTGAACATAATTCTTAATGTAAATGTTAATATGTGTTGAAGAGTGATAATATTTTTTTGTGTCCATAATTGTTACAACTGTAATACTGGGGTAAGCCGAATTTTAAAACCTTCGGACATTCCAGTATAAAATGTAAGTTCTTGTATAAAACTCTCAAGATACCCTGTTTGCAGCAAAGAACTCACCTGCACAACAGCTGTAGCTCTAATTCTGCTGATTGAGCTTATGTCAGCAATTGGTAGAGAAATTTTAAGCTCGTGGTTCCATGCATCATAATTCAATGTGAATAAAAAATCCAACAGCTGCAACAGTATGCAGATATTTATTCACTGCAAAACTACTCTACTTGTTTCGGGTGTCACAGCACCCATCATCAGGAGTATCAAAAACTGTACCCGCAGCCTCCGGTACAGGTCATACTAATTCATACTTGTACTGCTACTCCCCTCCAACGTGGTCTGATCGGGACGCAGTCCCGATCAGACCATGGAGGGGAGTAACGGTACAAGTAGTATGACCTGTACCAGAGGCTGCGGGTACAGTTTTTGATACTCCTGATGATGGGTGCTGTGACACCTGAAACATGTAGAGTAGTTTTGCAGTGAATAAATATCTGCATACTGTTGCATCTGTTGGATTTTTTATTCACATTGGTACAGAAATATTTGTTTTATTAAACATACCATTATCGTTGCCATTTCATTACAATGTCGTAATAGTGCAGAGGTAAATAGGAATGGAAAAAAACTGGTAACTGGATTTTTGTTGTAAGAGAGCATTTTGAATGTAAGCTGGTGTTTGTAAGCACAGAGTAGCTGTGGTATATAGTTATCAAGGCAATACTGCAATGGGTACATTTCTGAAGAACACTGCAGTTGGTAACACCACAACCTTAGAGGGAATTCAGAACCACAGGGACCTGTATTCACTGTTTATATTTATCACCAAGTTACCTGGTCCTTCACTAACACAAAAAGTACGTAACAACATTAGATATAAAATATGAGTATGTAAAAAAGTAACACAGAATTGTCATGCTAGAATAGTCTGGAAGGCAGAAAAACATTTTTGAATACTGAATACTCCTGTTCCCAACAAATGTGGATCTTCCAGTGTGGAACACCAGTTGTTGATGTGCATGTGTAAAAAAATGAAACACCACAACTATCTAAAACCTATTGTCACAGCTGTAAAAATTGGATAAATTTATGGAACTGCATGTACAGACACTCCTCGATGTATGCAGCACTAACGTTTGAGAAGGTATAGCACAAGTCAGATTTTGTACAAGTCAGAATTGAGTATGTATATGGTCAGTTGTACTTGTAAATGCAGAGCAGTCCAGTTGAAATATAGGCTCCAACATACTGAAATCTGACAGGCCAAAACATGACTGTTCTGCCACCTGTGTTTTCACCTAGCAGCACTCTATTGCCACATTCGTCTCATTACACCTTCATTCCCACAAGTAAAAATGTGGCATGTGGTTATATTTTTTAATTGTATTAGTTGAGGAGTGTGTGTATTTGAAATACGTGGTTAAGGAATTTCCATACATTTTTAATGAAACCAAATGAAATATTAAGTTATTCATAAAAACCAAAGGTAATGTAGGGCAGAAAAGTCACAAGTCACCCTGAAAACAATCAAAGTTAGGTAAGCTATGTCTGATGTTCATGTTTTTAAGCTTTCGCCATGTTCTAAATGTAATTTGTACCTTTTCGGGTAATTCCCCGGCGTCTGAGTTCTAATTGCCGACGTTTCGGAACTCACTGTTGGTTCCATCTTCATAGACAGGTGAATGAAGTATGTTAGTGTAAGGACTGTGTGGGGTATTTATACCTGGTTGGGTTGGAGCGGGGAAGTGGCAGAGCCAATAGGAAGTAGTGTGCCCGTACGGGGCGGGTAGAAGTCCAGCAGGTAGTGGAGGGGGGAGGGCGTATATAAATGCATGTGCGGGTGGGTTTACTGTTGTATATTGGATGGCCGGGAAGTGCATAGACATAAAAGAAAAGAAGTGCTTATATAATGAGGAGGAAGAGGAGGAGGACATAGAAATAAAAGAAGATGTTAGAGTGAAGGATGTTGTTTCCACAAAAACCGGCTACATGGATCGCCTCATCAGAGAAGCCATAGAAATAGAGATGCATCCAAATAGCATGAACAGAGATGGGGGCTTCAATCTCAGCAAATCATGGAAACCACTGCTTCATAAACTCAAAGAGAGAAGACAGCCATCCAATTCACAACAGTAATCCCACCCGCACACGCACTTATATACACCCTCCCCCTCCACTACCTGTTGGACTTCTATCCGCCCCATACGGGCACACTACTTACTATTGGCTCTGCCACTTCCCCGCTCCAACTCAACCAGGTATAAATACCCCACACAATCCTTCCACTGACATACCTCATTCACCTGCCTATGAAGATGGAACCGACAGTGAGTTCCGAAACATCGGCAGTTAGAACTCAGACGCCGGGGAATTACCCAAAAAGGAACAAATTGCATATGTCTGATGTTGACTGTATGGCTAGTGGTTTCTGGTTCTCAACAATACACCAGCAGTGATAACTATAGGAAAGTTGTTTTATTTAAATGTGTACTTACACAGCTGAGAGTTCTTACTGATGATGCTGATATTTTTTTCCCAGGTATATGCTTCTTCATCTGACTCTCTTCTCCATCTTGTCTGCAGAGAAGGTTTGGAAGAAGCTGGCCTACTGTTATGTTTGCATGGAGCAAATCCTAATCATGTCAATAAGAAGGTCTCTAACCCATTCTGCTTTAATCAAGTATCAGTATGACTGTAAAAATGCAGACTTTTATTCATACCTTCCCCCAACCGCCGTTTCAGGATGTCAGAACTCCTGTTTTGGCGTGATTAAGAAATGAGATGTAGGGAAAAATCCTCTCCAAATGTTTGACTATATAAACATATATAACATATGCTGTCAGATGTAGTGGTATTTTGTAAGAGTACACGTTTTTTCTTTGGCATCACAAGCACCTGTACAAGGTCAAAAATTTTAATTTGGCACTAGTATGGTTAACAGTAAAATGCATCTTACAGTGGTAAGAATGTGTGCAAGTGCCAATGCAAAGAAGCAATGAAGACACTTTTGCATATACAGACACTTGTGTGAAAACCCTGTATTGCACTCCTTGAGGATGGAGTTCATTTTTGTGGTCTTCTACGTATGGAACTTCAATTGGTTCTTCTGCTTTCCAAGCACTGCAGTCCATTGTGGACCTTGGCTTCCAATCCATTCTTCCACCATTCCATTCCACACCTTCCACACACATATAACCCCCCCGTTCCGTCATTTCATGTCCGATCACATTCATTTTCCCAGGTCCAAGCATTCGTGCATTCCACTTTCCATTTGGTATATTGGGTTACATATAGGGTGGTGCATAAGTCCCTTAGCACTAAAGGTAGCGTGATAATTAACTTTACTGACACAGTACTTACATTTATTGACTACTTGAAATGCTCATAATATCTTTGGTCTGGATTAGCACATTGTGTAAGTCACTGCAGAATGTTTGTTGTATCTGAAGCGTTGGCAAACATGAAGACAAAATGATCGGGTATATGGCCTTCTGTTGTTAAACATGTAGTGTGAAGTGATTTTTGCACCTCTTTATATAGCAATTGGCATTTAATTGTCTGTCAGGGATTCATGGTAAGTTATGACAGACAAGGATACCTGTAACTGTGATTTTGTTTCCTGCACATTTGTGCTTCCCAGAATGCAGTCTCAGTGGTTATGAATTTTTGCAGAAGTTGCCATTGTTTGTTTGCACATTGTAATTACATCCACAGATTGTATTGTACTCAATGTATCTAAAGAAATTCTCTCCTGCTGCAGGGGGAGAGTCCACTTCATGTGGCATGTTCCAAAGGCTTGGGCAAGTTAGTCAGGGAACTGCTTAAAGCTGGTGCGAACCCTAACCTACAGACTCTTCAGGTTGATGATGATGGTTACAAAAACACAGGCAGAAGTGATGCTACTGCATTCAGACAGACTCCAATACATGTTGCCATTGTCCAGAAACAGGAGGGAGCCATACGGTCCTTCATCGAGCATAGAAGTACGTGAAATGAGATACAAGAAACAGGTTTTTGTTTGTTTGTGTTTTTTTCCCCCCTCCCACTTTATATATTACATTATGTTGTGTGTGGTTGCCCATGGAGAGTAAAAAAGGTTAACAAACTTCGTTGTGTGTTATACAACGGTACATTTTTTTTACATCATGTCTCTTATTCACTCTCTGTTAGGGCTCCTACCATCTACCATGCTGTTACTGTATTTCTTGCCCATGCTGATCTTCAGTACTGTCATCACAGGACACTAACCTTCTTCCAAGTTGAACCTCTGACCTATGGATTATATTCTTCCCCATTAAAATTAGGGAATTATTAGGGCTTAGCTGTGTGTGTGAATGAAAAGGAACTGCCATCTGCACCATATGTGTAGAATTAAATTTTATGCTTGTCTTAGGCTTTTGACATTTTTGTCATACAGTGTGATGCGAGTGACCAAATACTATCAGTGCGGGCGTTTTTGGCAGTGTAATTATTCTGTATTGGACTGTACCCATGTTATTGGTGCTGATTCCTTTCCTTTTATACTCTTATGTCTATGTGAACATTTACAGATATGGAGATTTTTTGTTTCAGAGGTTGCTGTTTTTTTTATGTTTCATGAAATGACTGCTTACTATGTATGATGTTTGTTGAACAGTTTTGTATCTGCCCCATATCTGTCAGCCTTAACGAGCTTGTGCAAGTTAGTCCACTGGCCCAACTGTACAGAATGCAGAGCATGTCAGAAATTTAACAATCATATGTCCGTGCATAGCCAATATATTCGCAGAGTACAACCAACAAGATGCGACGTTTCTCAATTTATTTATTTCTGTAAGATGCTCTACGTGTTTCAAACGGTTTTTCCATCCATCATCAGGAGCTCAAAACTGCACATACAGTATCAGGTATTTGTGAGACCAATACTGCTACCTGCTGCTAGCCTGGCCGGGATGGAACTGCAGCAGGCAGCAGGTATAAGTATTGGTCTGACAAATACCTGACGCTGTATGTGCAGTTTTGAGCCCCTGATGAAGGACAGAAAAAGCTGTCTGAAACATGTAGAACATCTTACAGAAATAAACAAAGTGAGAAACGTTGCATCTTGTTGGTTGTACTCTGCAAAACTCTGAGAAATCTTTGGCCTCAGCACAGCATTTGCCACAGGAGCTTTATCACATATTATAGCCTGCATCCACCATAAGTTTATTGTCCATTTGTCATTTGCAGTAAAGCTTACCTTATTTCATACAGGAGTCTCAGCTGCCAGCTTCTAAGCTGTCCTTGCACCTTCTGAAGTATTTCTTAAGACACAACAGAGCTCTTTGTTTTGAATATTTGCTTTAAGGTGATGTAAAGGAACTGCCACAAAGAGCATGGGGATTTAGGACTGAGCTCTTTTGGGATTTTGCAGTAGCAGAAAATGGTTGTTTCTTACCGACATTTCAGAACAACCTACCTGTCCCACCTTAAGGGGTCAAGGGACGAATAGATTGTCCCGAAACATCGGCAAGAAACCACCATTCTGCACTGCATAATATTCCAAAAGAGAACAGATCTCATTTACAGTGCAATGGAAGCCTGAAATCAAGCATGGAAATCTGTGTAACATCACCACCTGTATTTTGGCTGTTTTCATTTGTGCTTAATGTGAACCAAAAAAGATACAAGTTTTCTTGTTTATATTTGTCCAGTAGTGACGTTACCAGTCACTGTTTCTTTGTTATTCTGTATGTTATTCTTTTACACAGCACTGTTACCACAGGAAATTTTTTTCCAGACTTTCAGAAACATTTTTTCTAAACGTGGCACGTAACGTGCGTTACAAAGGGATCACAAATGAACCCTTTGTGTTCAACAGAATACATTTCCCTGATATAATACCACAAACAATCTGTCTGTGAACCATAGCACAATTGAGTGGTCAAGTCATGCCATTTAACATACTTAATGATCCCTTCGACTTTACAGTTTAGGCAGTTCAGGGTTCAAATCAAAGTGGAGCAAGGTTTTTCTCACCCAGAGCCTCCTGTACAGTGGGTACCAGGTATTTCCTGTGGGTTAAGCAGCCACGATGTGGTGTTTACCACCCACCCCCCATCTGGCTTGAGGTTAGGGAAAAAGTAGAGCTATACTTCTGCTCCCCCTCTGTGCCTTCATGACGTTACAGGGTGAACTTGGCCTTTAACTTTACCATGTTAGACAACTGTCTGAGCACTGCAAATGGTCCTTTTTACAAGCTGGTGCCACCCTCATACTTAAACTGTCATCCTTGCAACCTTGCAATTAATTTATCACTTCCAGACCTGGCTCGGTATGTATTCTTGTTTATAGCTGATGCTGTGATGGCATTTCTTTATTTTGATGGCTTCATGATGGTGAATTTGGGTTCTTGCTGGCGTTAACACACTCTTGTTTCATTTCAGATTCAGAAGAATCAAGATCAAAATCTATTCCTATGAATTTCAACCTCATTGATTCCATGGGAAATACACCACTATCTCTAGCTCTGACATCAGGCATGCAGCACATAGTGCCTTTACTGATTCAGGGTGAGTGTTCTCAGCAGATTTGACCCATTACCCACCAGATGTATATGTGTGTGTGCGCACGCGCATGTGTGTGGTGTGCGTGCGCGCATGTGTGTGTGTGTTTTTTTTACATACTATATGTATGTGTAGACTATTAATCATGTAACTGTCTGCTGGGACATTTAGAAAAGTTTAGTTGCATTAAAACCTTGAAAATAATAGTGGATACAAGAAGGAAGTCAGTGGATAAGATTTCTGGATTTCATACTCCACCTGTGACATGTATTTGGATTGATACTGAAGAGATTTTAATGATATCAGTTTAATGTTAACTGCATAACTAAATAATACAGGGGTTTGGTACTTTGGCTATAAGGTTTTGCCACATTCATGTTTCTGTTGCAGTAGCTAAAGGCTGATACCTTTCTTCAGTTGTGGCTGATGCAAGTTTCATTTTCAAAATCCTGCTAAGGCATTTTTTATTGTGCTGTGCTTTTCATCTCTCCTCCCATGTGTGCTGTTAGTGCTGTGTGTGATGAGAAGAATCATACCTGGCCTAGATGTAACATGACACACATTTATTAATGTTGGAAGCATTTCCACTTGTGTGTGAAGTTTACAAACATAATGCTCAATTTACAGACCTTATGTATTTGACACAACATTTGAATATTCTTACTGAGTGAAACTGCAGTGAAAGACATTGGGAACTGAGTTCGCTGATGTTCTTACAGCACTGAATGTGACAGTAGCTTTCTTCTCAGATACGAAGTAATAGATAGATACCAGTCTGCACAGTGTCACATCCAAGAAAAATTAGACTTTGAGTTGGTAAAGTGTTTTTCACTTGACCACGTGTCACTGGCCGAAAGGATGATACATTGTTACTAGAGAATATTTTAAAGTCATTCATAGAAATTAAAACTTTTGTAATTAAAGTGATTATATTTCAGAACATATTGTTACAGAAGAATATTATTGGTGCCATGAATCTCATACTATCTTTTGTACCATTTTAGTCTTTTACAGTTGAAAACAGACATATGCCAATTTCTAGCCATAGTTGTGCCTACAGGTGACATCTTTTTGTTAGCATGTCAGTACCTTGCACTGAATGTTGTCATAGAGTCCATTCATATTAAAAGAATACCTGGTTAAAACCTGAGCCAAAAGACCATCATTTTCAAGTGATGTTCCTTAATTTTTCCCTCAGACCTTTCATGCAGCTGTTGGAATAGTCCCTCTAAGTATGCCACAATTGCATCTTTTAAATTCTTTCTTATTCCAGTTTCATTCTGACTACAATTTAATAAAAACACTCATCCAAGACAAATAAGGTTTACCATCCATATTTCTGGACTTGACAATCATTGGCTGGGAACCAAGTGGCGGGAATTTTATATCACTCTAAAGTAAATGCCTAAGCCTAAGGTGCACAAACCCTGGGCACCAGGTCACCAAGGCGACTATACTTTGTATAGTAATGCCTAATATTTTTGTATCCTTAGTATGGAACTTGCTTCGTGTACCACTTCTGGTGCCAGTAGTTTGGAGATGGTTCCTAGATTTGTGAAAGTTGACATAAACTGTACCAGGCTTTGTAGTTTTTTAATTTAAGTGGTAGGTATACCATGCAGAATTATTTATTTCATTGGGATTATCCATAATAAGTGCTGACTTTTTGGTACATCATTTATGAACAGAAATGTTATGCCCATTTACTCATAAGACATTAAGTTTGTGTGTGTTCTCAGAATCCTCTTGTGAAGACAGTAGACGTTTACTGATAATTTTGAGAATCAGATATTTCCACTATTTAAGCTCAAAATTCCATTTGTCTCATTTTCAGAAGGTATTAATGTGTTACATATTGTGTATGTATATATGCAGAAGGAAAATTTAATGTACTCTTTAGCAAATTTATAAGCTGTGATTACGTGTTGTGAGAGTAATGGATGATGTGTGGTGTAGGCGGTGCTGATGTAAATGTCCGGAATGGAAAGGGCTTGACTCTACTGCATCAGGCCATTCTGAAGGAAGACTCAGTAACAGCAATTTTCCTGTTAGATCAAGGTGCTGATATGAATGCAGTGTAAGTGTTACTGTTAGAACTTAGTTTGCTGTACTGTAGAAGCAGGAACCAAGATAATCTTCTCAACCAGAACATTATACATCACTACTATTACCATTGCCATCATCATAACAACAGTAACAACAACAACAACAACAACAACAACAATTGTAATCAGTGATACTACAGATGAAAATGGGATGTGGCCTCTAAAAGGATTTCGTGTCATCCATCTCTGTTCTTAGCTTCTCTCTTCCAACTACTGACACCCCCTGTTCTGCATAGAACAGTATATAGCCACACTGAACTGTTGGCAGTAGTGAATTGCTTTTCTATACAAATGTAACATTCATGCAAGGTTTTAGACTACTTTGCTCTTTTATCTTTTGACACTGCCCAGTTTGTACCATGTGGAGGTGAATGACATCACACCTGTTGCTGTCATAGAATTAAAAATGAATTCTGAGCTCATCATTACCCCTCGGACCAAAGTAGATTTCAAGAGTTTTGAGAATTACGTTTTAAAGAGCTCCCTGTTTCTCATGTGGTGTATGTTTTATCTCTTTGCCACATTTACAGCAAAAATGTTTGAAAAACATGCCTTTGGCTTTACTGTGTCTGTTGATCCATCTGTCTGTCCACATGCAAGAACCTAGGGACTAAGAAACAGATTTATAAAATTTCGAGTTGGCAGGTTGAGCTAAAATGATCACAATACCAGGAATTCTGAGTGAGATTTAACAAGGCTGTCCTATTGCCTCTAAGCGAATGTTGGTGCAGTGCCTTAAAACAGACCACAGCTGCTCTCTTCCCAGTGTTGCACTTTCACCATGATGCGATAATCCATATGATTCAGCAGTAAATAAGCACCACATTTGATACAGCATCATAAAGAATCTGTGATCCTTTCATGTACGAGGGGCTTTGAGTACGTATAACTGCCATAATAATATAAACAGCCAACTAGATGCAACAATAATAATTTTATTAATAATTTCAATCAGCTCAACATGTTTCAGGTGATAATTTCGCCCATCCTTAGGAGCACTAGACTGTGTTTACAGTTTGTGGTACAAAGCACATATGGGTATATGCTGCCTGCTGCTGACCAGCTTGTCACCAGCAGGCAGCATCATTGGTGCTTTATACCACATGCTGTAAACACAGTCTAGTGCTCCTGAGGATGGGCGTAATTATCGCCTGAAACATGTTGAGCTGATTGAAATTATTATAAAATTATTATTGTTGCATCTAGTTTGGCTGTTTATATTATTATATCAGTGATGCACGGTCACACAAACATCAAATGTACAACTACCAGTCTGGTGTTCAGAATTCATTGGCATGTAGTTAATGTGTGGTGTGATAGGGTATGTGCATTCCTCTTGCTGGCAAATACAGTTACAAACTTAACTCTAATCATAAGGTGAGCCATCCCCACTTTGTTTACAGTATAACCAGATGTATAATGAAGTCAGTCCAAACACAACTTTATTTATGAATACCTAACCAACTACATATTTTGGCTAATAAATAGCCATCATCAGGCTGATCACAAAAATAAAAAGAAAGTTTTCACTGCTGCATGGGAGGTTTGAGATATCAAACCTGAACAAATACTTTTTTGTATAATATAAATAAAATAAATATTATACAAAAATGTATTTGTTCAGGTTTGATATCTCAAATAAAAATGAGATGAGATGGGCTGGGCATGTTACATGTATGGGTGAGGAGAGGGGGGTGTATAGGGTCTTGGTGGGGAAACCGGAGGGAAAGAAACCACTGGGGAGACCTTGGCATAGATGGGTGGATAATATTAGGATGGATCTCCAGGAGGTGGGATGTGGGTATATGGACTGGATTGGGCTGGCCCAGGATAGAGACAGGTGGCGGACGCTTGT
>Ga0123355_10005682_pt1 | contig 18327 bp, 10 predicted proteins | sample TergutEmb28metaG_3_FD_89872 | JGI IMG/M metagenome (GOLD analysis project Ga0123355, IMG submission 89872) | Embiratermes neotenicus P1 segment gut microbial communities from Petit-Saut dam, French Guiana - Emb289 P1 | ecosystem: Host-associated > Arthropoda: Insects > Digestive system > Gut ... | reverse complement strand
GGTGGGTAGAGGTATAGCTCTACTCTTCCATGACCGCGGCACTAGAAGGGGGTGAGTGGTCAGCAGCACGCCCCGGCCGCACTTTACCCCCGGGAAAGACCCGGTACCCATTTTACAGGAGGCAATGTGGGCCCCAGCGCCGGTCTGGACGGGCGGAAAATTTCGTCCCCACCGGGATTTGATCCCGGACCTTCCAGCCCGAAGTCAGTCGCTATACCGACTGAGCTACCCGGCCAACATAGAGTATAATGTGTCAGTCAAAAACACAACAGTTTGATTACACAAAATGCTATTTTAGGGCCCTAAAATAGCATTTTGTGTAATCAAACTGTTGTGTTTTTGACTGATACATTACACTTTATATGTTAATATTCTTGACTTTCAGGGCTAGAATTGCAACCCAAAGGCCTATTATTTTGATTTTCTCCTGTACTCTTACTCTACATATTTTAGTTAGCTACACCATGACCGCCTTGCCCCCAAACCTTCCTTCAGCACGCTGGCGCAAATCTACGCTCCGAGATCCTTCCCGCTGAGTGTGTTTTTGAAACCGAGAAGCGGTACTTGGTTTTTATAACGGTGAGTGGAAAGAGTTTGGTCGTCTGAGATCTGACGTCTTGTAGTTTGCTAGATGAGTACCGCGGTTTCGGGGGAACTACTGCTTCCATTTTCAGGGTAGACGAGGAAGGCAGCCGTTTCTTCCGTGACGTTGTTATCCGTCTAAACGAACTACAAGGCTTGACATTTCAGACGACTCTAAGCAAGAACTGTTTATGAGCTAGTTAGTTTCGGTTTTGTAGAAAATATGATGGGCTAAATGAACGACGATTTGTCGGTTTGTTAAGAGAAATATAGGCTCACAAGGAAAGCTTCCTATGTGAGGTTTTTATGTGAGAGTGACACATTAGTTGATCTAAACACTGCCGATCTCTAAACACAAGCGCAGCCCTGATGTGTCGGCCCAGCAGTGATTGACCTGCTCGCTGACAGATACGTGATACGTCAGTTAATTTGTTTATTGTGAGACTTTTTTTTAACCTCTCCCAGCTGTACAGTTATGCCCGGTTATGGCAACCCTACCACTTCCTGGCCTGAAATACATGCACGTGTTCCGTGTTGTGGAATCATTTACTGGTGTGCCTTGTTCTAAATAAGACCCAATACGTCACGGAGTTTTATCAAGAATAATGGTTCTAACCGCAATTTTCATACTCTTTTCATGTGCGCGAGGTCTTCGACTGCTCTAACAGTGGGGTCATAATTTCGAATCCCACTGGCGCACAGAAGACGAAAGGTAATGTGCCTATGTCTTTCTATGTTCTGAAAAAACTCAAACGTTGCAACGAGACAGTATTTTATTCGGAGAGATGTGCAGAGCGCCAGGCACGTTTAGCACTTCGATTTCCGAAATACACTGCTTTTTCTAAGGCTCACAGTCTGCGCCTCTCTGTCCTTGTAAAGGGAAATGAGCGGGGAATAATGGAGTATTGACAGGCGAAAGCCGAAATATGCGGAGGAAAACCTGTCCCGGTCCCGCTTTATCCAACACAAATCTCACATAAACTGACCTGGAATGGAAATCGGGTCTCCGTGATGAGAGACCAGCGACTGCCTGAGTTATGGCACGGCCTATTTGGAGGCTTATATTAACCTGAACTAGCAAACAAACTTTGCCTCCGTTATAAAATTTGGTTGTTAATTTTTTGCATGGCAATAAAATGATATATTTTGGGGGGAATCATATTAAATAGAATGTGTACCGGCTGGTACTTTTGTATAGTAACCAAAGTACTTTAAGGGGTTCCGGTACGTGTCAATATAAACTGCAGAATTAAATTTTAAAAGAGCCCTTTTGCATGCCATGAATACGCATGGGGAAATTAAAGTAGATCTCCACTCATTCTTAAATTTGGAATTAAGTGGGGTCGAGTGGTCAGCTTTATGCCCCCGTTTTTTGCCCTCAGAGACACTGCCCCCGTTACTTAAAGCTATCTCATTACAGGCCTGGAGTGCCCTGACGGTTTCTGGTGTTGGAGGCTCCCAGATTTGAAGAATGTCGGCACATGAAGGTGGTAAGGTTGTTAGGTCTAGACACCGGCCGCCTTTACTCCCAGAAAATATTCCTGGTACTTATTTCTACTACAGACTGAGTCGACCCTTGGGCAATAGTGCGGCCGGAAGGGTTAAGTCTGTGAAACATCAATACTCTATGCGGAATCGACCCCGCGACCTTCCGACTTGTAGCGCAATGCCTCAACCAACTGCGCCACCGTGTGCCCCAAAGTTCACAGCGTGGGGAATAATTAATTTGCAATGTGTGTTGTGATGTATCTGCTGTCAATGACAGATGCTGTGAAGAGGTGGAGAAGAAACATATTCTAACATATTCTTGAATATGTAATTATAAGGAAACTCGGGGTAAGCAACAGTTAATGTTTTCAAGGAGTACTAAAACACGGTGACTTAGCATTGGCCAAATCTGGCTGTTATTCTTCAATCTTTCCTGTGTTCAAGTAATTAATAAAACCGCAAACAGTCAAAAACTTTCGTCCAATAATACACTGAAAAATCAGTGTATTCCCTCGCCTGTAGGGGGAAAATGGCACATGAAGTGGTGCAAGATAGCACTAGCTGCTACACTCATGAACGTAACGGAAAGTGCTCCAGTAATTTTATATGCATATTAATATTACCGCACACTATACAAACAAAATTTTCATAAAGAGGGAAACCTTAGTGCTTGTCAGCAGAATGTGTCCCTGCCGTCTTTGTCACCGCTTTCAAAGATAAAACAACAGTTAAAGTGACAGTCATATTTTGAGTTACTGTATCACGTAATTTGTTTGGTTTGTTGAAGCATCTGTGTCAGCCAAACTCACTCATTCTGAAGATGGAGGCGGTACGTTTCTCCGAAACGTAGGGGAAACTACACTGCACAGAGTAAAACTGAAGAGACGGCCATCATCTGAGTGACAACAGCCATGACAACCTGAAACCTTACATATAACACGTGGGACAATGCAAAATAAGTCATGAGGTCACAACCCTCATGCAGACATGTGCTACAGTTGATGCACCGAACCCAGTCACATTTAGAAACATATTTAGCGGAAAAATGTCAAGTACAAACTTCATAAAATCATCTTCATCATCGTTATTATCATCAGCATAATCCATAACATTTTAAATTATACTTGTTTTAAATTTTGCTGCAAGAAGAGGACGTTTTCTGCTTACTTTAGCATCGCTCATGAAATGAAAATAAATTTATTTGTGTGTCATTAGGATACAAATAGAGTGGTGATTATAAAAATAAACTAAAAACTTAATGCTTGCCAGCGTCTTCGTTTGCAACAGAGGAACTTTTGAAACTAAAGCATGTTCTCTAAACTATACAGGGCACGTTTGTTTACTATTGTCTATTAAAGAGTTCAAAATGTACAAAACTTCAGGCTGCACAAGTTTTGTATCTGTAAATATTACTGCTATCCAATTGCAGGCCTGGACAGGACCCAAGGATTCCAGGAGTTTGATGTTCCCAGAATTTCTGGACAGTCGGCCTGTAAAGGTTGCAAAGTTGTCAGCCCTACACAACGGCTGCCTTTACTCCCCAGGAAATAACTCTGGTATTCATTTCTGTTGGAGGGTGAGTCGACCCCAGGACTTTAGTGCGACCGGAAGGATTAAGTCAAATGAAATATCTCGACACCATCGAAAATCAAACTCGCGCCTTTCCTACTTGTAGCTCAGTGATTTGTAAATGTAGACGTTTCGTTTCTCTTGTAGAGCATCAACTGGTAAGCTGCTGTGTGTTCGCGTGAAACCTGTAAAGCTTATCTGCAGTTCCATGTGGTAATCATAGTGCTGTAACTCTCTAGTCAGGTGTGCAAAACTTTGTATGAAGAAGGACCATTAATACAACAAAAATTTTATGTGGAGAGTAATACCTTACGTTGAACAACAAACGCAGTGATGTCAAAACTCGTGCTGAACTCGGTAGCACAATGTTGTCTGTCTAAAATACTAATCTGGGTAAACGAATATCTCTATTGTAAATTTAATAAGTTTTAAGTGTATAGACGAACGACTGAATCTTCATCTTCTCAGTGACGGAGGGATATAAGTTGAGGGTTCTCAGAATAGGATGCTCACAGACACATCTCAATCCGTGAGGGAAATAACAAGATGACGGAGAAAATTTTGTAAGGAAGACGTTAATATTTTGCACGCCTCGAAAAATTTGAGGTTGATCATACCAACGCGGTTGAGTTGGGTGAGTTCTGTGGCACGCCTGAGGGAGGGGGAAAAGTCGATACAAGGTCTTGCTGAGAAGATATGATGGAAAATTAGGCATTGATGGTAAAATGAGAATACCGAGAGTCTTCAAGAATTTGGATTTGTGAGGCGCACTCTTGCTAATTTTTCTCAGAATAGGGAAGAATGGATTGTTATAGTGAAGGTGGTAATAAAAACTTCGGGTTCAATAAAATGCCGCGAATTTCTTGACTAGCTAAGGGGTGTCAGATCTCCTCCATTGAGATAGTTGTTTAGGTAATTAATGTCCTCGCCGTAGAGGTGGAGAATTTTAAGGAAGGTGAACCTTATATTTGCAGAAAATAACTGGTCTGTAGTCAATGAATAAACAGAAAAGTTGCTTTAATGTCTCTGGATGTTTGCCCGACACATTCAAACCAGAACACGAAGTAAGTTTTATGAGCATCATCAATCTTTAGAGACGCTTTTTGAGAGAACATCGTGACGTGGTGGGAAATTTGCGCTAGGAACTGCGAGTTAAAATGTAGCTGCGAAGTGAAGGATGAAGTTGTTGCTGTGCAGTTGTGGGGCCACGTTCTTAATCTCTGCACACATGAACATCAATGGTGAGCCTCAAGCCCCAGCCACTTTAACTTGCTGAGTAAGAAGCTGGGTGGGACCCAGCGCCGGTCTGGGTGCTTTGCAGAAATATAAAGCTGTTACACTTTCCGGAATTCCAACACCAATTCGTCCAGCCTGTAGACAAATCACGATACAAGATTGTCCTTGCACTAGTAATGCAGAGATGTCCTGAATATTGAACCGTCTGTTACATTCCCTACTCTTAGGAAACCCAATTTATTATCGTAGCAACTAGGCTTCAGAGTCCTCCGTGTCCGGTGATCACTCAGGAACTCTCCTTGAGATCCACACTGAAATATTGCTAAGCCTGCATCTTTGTCATCCAGATGTCATTTTAACGTTGTTTATCTACAGTATTTTTTCTTACGTTTCTGTTATTATTTATTCATTGTGCAGGTTCCAGAGTCATTTTGCTAATGAGTTTATCGTCGTGAAACTTCATCTAACCTTTTGTAAACTGTGGCAGAGGAGGAGGAAGAATTAAAAGAAGAAGAGGAGGACGAGGAGGAGGAAGAATTAAAAAAAGTGGGACCCGGGATGGTAAAACGCAGTACTTAACCGCACGAAACCGGTGTCCTTGAACCAACACACAACTTGTACTTGTAGGCGGAGGAACAGGTACAAATTTGGAAAGTGAAGAAGGTAAACTGATGGGAATTGCATGGCTCTGAATGTGCAGTAGAGGCACTAAATTGAGCAGTTACCGCATTTTGAGTGAATTTTGATATTAAAGTTGGGGAGGGAGTGAATTTAGGCAAAGTGTGGATGTTAACTTTGGAAGGACTGCATTAGAACGGAACTTTGATGATGATATTAGGAAGAATGCAGGAGAAGTATTCAGTGCAGCTGTGTTCCCTGCATGCAGTGCAGCTGTATTCCCTGTATGCAGTGAAGCTGTGCTCCTTGTATGCTGTGCAAATGTGTTCCATGAATGCAGTGCAGCTGTGTTCCCTGTATGAGGTGCAACTGTGTTCCCTGCATGCAGTGCAAATTTCTTCCCTGTATGCAGTGCAGCTGTGTTCCCTGTATGCAGTACACCGGTTTTCCCTGTATGCAGTGCAGTTGTGTACCCTGCATGCAATGTAACTGTGTTCCCTTTATGCAGTGCAGTTGTGATATTAGTAGGAATGCAGGAGAAGTATGCAGTGCAGCTGTGTTCCCTGTACGCAGTGTAGCTTTGTTCCCAGTATGTAGTACAGATATGATATTAGGGGGGACTGCGTGAGAAGTATGCAGTGCAGCTGTGTTCCCTGTATGCAGTGCGGCTGTGTTCCCTGTACGCAGTGTAGCTTTGTTCCCAGTATGTAGTACAGATATGATATTAGGGGGGACTGCGTGAGAAGTATGCAGTGCAGCTGTGTGCACTGTATGCAGTGCAGGTGTGTTCCATGCATGCAGTGCAAATGTGTTCTCTGTATGCAGTGCAGCTGTGTTCCCTGTATGCAGTGCAGTTGTTTTCCCTGTATGCAGTGCAGTAGTGTACCATGCATGCATTGTAACTGTGTTCCTTTATGCAGTGCAGTTGTGATTTTAGGAGGACTGCACGAGAAGTATGCAGTGCAGCTGTGTTCCTGTATGCAGTGCAGCTGTGTTCTCTGTACGCAGTGTAGCTTTGTTTCCTGTATGCAGTGCAGATATGATATTAGGAGGATTGCGTGAGAAGTATGCAGTGCAGCTGTGTTCCCTGTATGCAGTGCAGCTATGTACTCTGTATGCAGTGTAGCTGTGTTCCCTGAATGCAGTGCAGATATGATATTACGGGGACTGCGTGAGAAGTATGCAGTGCAGCTGTTTACCCTGTATGCAGTGCAGCTGTGTTCCCTGTATGCAGTGCAGGTATGATATGAGGAGGACTGCGTGAGAAGTATGCGGTGCAGCTTGTGTTCCCTGTATGCAGTGCAGCTATGTTCTCTGTATGACGTTTAGATGTGTTCCTTGTATGCAGTGTAGCTGTGTTCCCTGTATGCAGCGCAGATATGATACAAGGAAGAGTGCGTGAGAAGTATGCAGTGCAGCTGCGTTCCCTGTATTCAATGCAGCTGTGTTCCCTGTATGCAATGTAGCTGTGTTCCCTATATGCAGTCAGATGTAATATAAGGGGGACTGCGTGAGAAGTATGCAGTGCAGCTGTGTTCCCTTTATGCAGTGCAGCTGTGTTCCGTGTATGCAGTGCAGCTGCGTTCCCTGTATGCAGTGGTGCAGCTGTGTGCCCTGTATGCAGTGCAGCTGTGTTAGCTGTATGCAGTGTAGCTGATTTCCCAGTATGCAGTGCAGATATGATATTAGGGGGACTGCTTGAGAGGTGTGCAGTGCAGCTGCGTTCCCTGTATGCAGTGCAGCTGTGTTCCCTGTATGCAGTGCAGCTGTGTTCCCTGTATGCAGTGCAGCTGTGTTCCCTCTATGTAGTCCAGCTGTGTCTCTTTATGCAGTGTAGCTATGTTCCCTGTATGCAGTGCAGATATGATATTAGTGGGACAGCGTGAAAAGTATGCAGTGCAGCTGTGATCCCTGTATGCAGTGCAGCTGTGCTCCCTGTATGCAGTGCAGCTGTGTTCCCTGCATGCAGTGCAGCTGTATTCCCTGTATACAGTGCAGCTGTGTTCCCTGCATGCAGTGCAGCTGTGTTCCCTGTATACAGTGCAGCTGTGTTCCCTGTATGCAGTGCAGGGTTGTTCCCTGTATGCAGTGTAGCTCTGTTCCCTGTATGCAGTGCAGCTGTGTTCCTTGTATGTAGTGCAGTTGTGTTCCCTGTATGCAGTGCAGCTGTGTTCCCTGTGTGCAGTGCAGATGTGTTCCCTGTATGCAGTGTAACTGTGTTCCCTGTTATGAAGTGCAGCTTTGTTCACTGTATGCAGTGTAGCTGTGTTCCCTGTATGCAGTGCAGATATGATATTAGGGGAGACTGCTTGAGAATTGTGCAGTGCAACTGTGTTCCCTGTATGTAGTGCAGCTGTGTTCCCTGTATGCAGTGCAGCTGTGTTCCATTTGTGTAGTGCAGCTATGTCTCGTGTATCCATTGTAGCTGTTTTCCCTGTATAAAGTGCAGATATGATATTCGTGGGATAGCGTGAAAAGTATGCAGTGTAACTGTGTTCCCTGTATGGAGTGCAGCTGTGTTCCCTGTATTCAGTACAGCTGTGTTACGTTTATGCAGTGTAGCTGTGTTTCCTGTATGCAGTGCAGCTGTGTTCCCTACATGCAGTGTAGTTGTGTTCCCTGTATGCAGTGCAGCTGTGTTCCCTGTATGCAGTTCAGCTGTGTTCCCTGTATGCAGTGTTGCTGTGTTCCCTATATGCATTGCAGCTGTGTTTCCTGTATGCAGTGTAGCTGTGTACCCTGTATGCAGTGCAGCTGCGTTCCCTGTATGCAGTGCAGCTGTGTTCCCTGTATGCAGTGCAGCTGTGTTCCCTGCATAGAAGGCAGCTCTGTTCCCTGTATGTAGTACAGCTCTATTCCCTGTATGCAGTGTAGCTGTGTTCCGTATATGCAGTGCATCTGTGTTCCCTGTATGCAGTGCAGCTATGTTCCCTGTATGCAGTGTAGCTGTGTCCCCTGTATTCAGTGCAGCTCTGTACCCTCTATACAGTGCAGCTCAGTTCCCTGTATGCAGTGGAGCTGTTTTCCCTAATTGCAGTGTAGCTGTGTTCCATGTATGCAGTGCTGCTTTGTTCACTGTATGCAGTGCAGCTGTTTTCCCTGTATGCAGTGCAGCTGTGTTCCCTGTATACAGTGCAGCTGTGTTCCCTGCATGCAGTGCAGCTGTGTTCCCTGTATGCAATATAGCTGTGTTCCCTGTATGCAGTGCAGCTGTGTTCCCTGTATACAGTGCAGCTTTGTTCCCTGTATGCAGTGCAGTTGTGTTCCCTGTGTGCAGTGCAACTCTGTTCCCTGTATGCAGTGCAGCTGTGTTCCCAGTATGCAGTGCAGCTGTGTGCCCTGTATGCAGTGTAGCTGTGTTCCCTGTATTCAGTGCAGCTCTGTTCCCTCTATACAGTGCAGCTCTGTTCCCTGTATGCAGTGCAGCTGTGTTCCCTCTTTGCAGTGTAGCTGTGTTCCCTGTATGCAATGCAGCTCTATTCCCTGTATTCAGTGCAGCTGTGTTCCCTGTATGCAGTGCAGCTGTGTTCCCTTTATTAAGTGCAGCTGTGTTCCCTGTATGCAGTGTAGCTGTGTTCTCTGTATGCAATGTAGCTTGGTTCCCTGTATGCAGTGCAGCTCTGTTCCCTGTATACAGTGCAGCTTTGTTCCCTGTATGCAGTGCATCTTTGTTCCCTGTATGCAGTGCAGCTCTGTTCCCTGTATGCAGTGTAGCTCTGTTCCCTGTATGCAATTTAGCTGTGTTCCCTTTACGCAGTGCAGCTGTGTTCCCTGCATGCAGTTTAGTTGTGTTCCCTGTAAGCAGTGCAGCTGTTTTCCCTGTGTGCAGTTCAGCTGTGTTCCCTGTATGCAGTGCAACTGGGTTCCCTGTATGCACTGCAGCTGTGTTCCCTGTATGCATTGTAGCTGTGTTCCCTGTATGCTGTGCAGCTCTTTTTCCTGTATGAAGTGCAGCTCTGATCGCTGTATGCAGTGCAGCTGTGTTCCCTGTATGCATTGCAGCTGTGTTCCCTGTTTGCAGTGCAGCTGTGCTCCCTGTATGCAGTGCAGCAGTATTCCCTGTATGCAGTGCAGCTGTGTTCCCTGTATGCAGTGTATCTGTGTTCCCTGTATGCAGTGCAGCTCTTTTCCCTTAATGAAGTGCAGCTGAGTTCCCTGTATGCAGTGCAGCTTTGTTCCCTGTATACAGTGCAGCTGTGTTCCCTGTATGCAGTGTAGCTGTGTTCCCTGTATACAGTGTAGCTTTGTTCCCTGTATGCAGTGCAGCTCTGTTCCCTGAATGCAGTGCATCTGTGTTCCCTGTATGCAGTGCAGCTGTGTTCCCTGTATGCAGTGCAGCTGTGTTCCCAGTATACAGTGCAGCTGTGTTCCCTGTATGCAGTGCTTCCGTGTTCCCTGTATGCAGTGCAGCTCTTTTCCCTTAATGAAGTGCAGTTGAGTTCCCTGTATGCAGTGCAGCTTTGTTCCCTGTATACAGTGCAGTTGTGTTCCCTGTATGCAGTGCAGCCCTGTTCCCTGTATGTAGTGTAGCTGTGTTCCGTACATGCAGCGCATCTATGTTCCCTGTATGCAGTGCAGCTGTGTTTCCTGTATACAGTGCAGTTTTGTTCCCTGTATGCAGTGCAGCTCTGTTCCCTGAATGCAGTGCATCTGTGTTCCCTGTATGCAGTGCAGCTGTGTTCCCTATATACAGTGCAGCTGTGTTCCCTGTATTCAGTGCAGCTGTGTTCCCTGTCTGCAGTCCAGTTGTGTTCCCTGTATGCAGTGCAGCTGTGTTCCCTGTCTGCATTCCAGCTGTGTTCCCTGTATACAGTGAAGCTGTGTTCCCTTTTTGCAGTGCAACTCTGCTGTCTGTCTGCGCAGCTGAAATTGATTTTAATATTTCTATAGCAATCAGTTCTTACTGTATGTAAAATATGTCGTGATTCCCTTAGAAATGTCCACGTTTTGCTGCCGTTAAATTAAGTAATAACTGCTTACCGTAATATCGATACACAGAACAATGCCGAAATACACCGTACAGAATAACGTTAAGTCAGAGGACAACTCAACAATTATCAAGCTGTATTAAAGCCTTATCAAATTTTCTTCCTTGCGCAATCATCTAATTACTGGTCAGTTTCGATACTTCGAAATATTTTTAGACACTTCGGTTTTGAATTAATCCAAAACCGAAATATAAGATCCGCTATTCTACTTGTAATTTAGGCTGCTTGTTTAGTTCGGTCTTAAGATTGTATTTCGAAGACTTTTATTTTCCCTCAAACAGGACGTGAAATGTTCAATCGTTTTTAGGCGCCTTTGAAAATCTCCGAAAAGCACCTACAGGCAGGTCTCGTTTTACGCCAGGGATACTTCCCTGAAAAACTTCGCACAAATCGAACACAAAATTCCCATTTAAAACAGTGGATTTCCCGGGGGTTAGGGGATTGATAATATCATTCTACGTAGTGTGTACCTGTATCAATAGTGCACATACTACGTGTTGAATACATATGTAATGTAAATAAGTATATATATATATATATATATATATATATATATAGCGACTGACTACGGGCTGGACGGTCCGGGATCGAATTCCGGTGGGGACGAGATTTTCTGCCCGTCCAGACCGGCCCTGGGGCCCATCCATCTTCCTGTAAAATGGGTACCGGCTCTTTCTCGGGGTAAAGTGCGGCCGGGGCGTGCTGCTGACCACTCACTCCCTTCTAGTGCCGCGGTCATGGAAAAATAGAGCTATACCTCTACCCACCCTCTGGGCCACACCGGGCCTGTAACGGGATCACTTAACCTTTACCTTTATATATATATGTATATATATATATATTTCTATGAAGTGTACATATATTTCTATATAACAGAGACTCACATCCATAGATTTGGTACGGTTCATTCCGATAGGACTGCCGTAGTACTACACAAACACTTTAGTTCCTGACTAAGCACTTACTGTAATTCTATCTGCACAGTCACGTACTGTATATACTACGAACGAATCTAACTTTACAGCTTATGTCAACAACACATTCACCCTTTTTAAGTAGACATTACGTCTGATTTCCTTTAAATACCGACTGTCTTTCGCCGATTTTACGCTTGCCTTACACTAGGTGATGTAGATTTGGGTTTCTCACTCATTTGGTAACAAAAGCTAATATTCCTGAAGGAGGAACTATATCAGCCTCGTGATTATATCACCAACGTAATCAATCCACACACGTGACTGATGTCATGACAGTGACGTCACTTTCTGCTAGCCTTCAACACAAGTGCGGCTTGGGATCTTTTATGCCAAATCGCGTTAAACAGAAAATTATCATGTAAATTCGGAGAGTCGTGTAAATTTTCAAGTTGTGTTAAACGAAGTCGCGCAAAACGAAATTTTATAAAAGGAGACCTGCTTGTATTAGCTTTGCCCCGTCTGTCCGTCCATCCGTTAGCCCGCATGGAACAAATGGGCTCTAACTGGAAGGTTATTGTGAAATGGCAAATTTTTCCGTTTACTGAACTCTTCCTAGAAAATCCATCTTCTGTTAAAATCGAAACACAGTAACAGCCACGTTTTACATGAAGGCCTACATACATTTGTGACTACTCCGGTTACTACCGTTACCATGGCTGCCGTGGATGTTAATCGACACTGGATACTGATTGATATTAATCTGCTTTATTCTTATTAGAGCATAATCAAGTAAAAATAAAACATACAATCATATTGGTAGATATTTATGATATATGAGTATATTTATTAAAAACTAATTGCAATAATTAACGTGTATGAGATTATTACTCTGGTATGTTTCGACTATTGATAACAACCAACTTCAGGGAGTGTCATGAGACGAAAGAGTTTAAGGTGTTAGGTCATAACGTCATCAATGGTAAATGACTAATAACATCTTATACTGACTTGTGTGTGGGCCGGGTAGCTCAGTCGGTTTAGCGACTGACTACGGGCTGGACGGTCCGGGATCGAATGGCGGTGGGGACGAGATTTTCCACCCGTCCAGACCAGCCCTGGGGCCCACCCAGCCTCCTGTAAAATGGGCACCGGTTCTTTTCCGGGGGTAAAGTGCGGCCGGGGCGTGCTGTTGACCACTCACCCCCTTCTAGTGCCGCGGTCATGGAAGAGTAGAGCTACACCTCTACCCACCCTCTAAGCCACACCGGGCCTGTAACTGGATAACTTTAGCTTTTACTGACTTGTGTAATGAAACTGCCTAAAGATGGCTGTTATGAATAGCCAGAATGTGCTACTAATAATCTCATATAACGTCAACTAATGCAATTAATTGGTAATACACATATTCTTATACATATATTTTTTGTAGAAAATGCATAACATCACATTTATTGATTATGACTACCTATATATGCAACTTCGTACAGAGGTTACAAATATATCTACAAATTTTGTCCCAAATACTGACTTAGTTCAGCAATCACAAAATATTTCTAAGTGGTAAATATCTAAAATTATATACGACTGTTGAATTGAACAAAATTAACGTTGACATACAAATAAGATAATACATTCTGCAGATAAATACCACAAGAAACCCTAATAGGAGTCTAATTTTCAGTTATATGTGCACAAATATGAACAGCCACAAAAGCATCACCGGTGTGATTATCTGGCAAGTGTCTAGGATGCAAAGTTTCGAAGGCACTTTAGTATTATCTTTTGCTATCGTGTTGCATGCAAGAAACTTAGCACAGATGACGTAGTGTCACCTGGTAGGAGTTTCTCGTTTTTTCTTAAATCAGTATATTCCGACCTCATTTCAATAACTGACACCTTGTTTCATAAATCTCCACAAATTCTGATTAAATCAGTATTTTGTATTAATACTTTAGGCCCTTTCGGTTCTTAGACGTCCCATTTCATTCTAGTGGCACGCGCTTCACATATCGGCTAGAATAACAGCTCTTCTGAACGAGAAACTTTGGCTTGGATTTCAATCCTATTACTTTGTTGGCAATGCATAAAGGATTTTTGTCTAAAGATTCGGGTCTTCTGTGAGCGCCATACTGATTAGTAAATTGTCACTGACGTTTCGGATGGCATAGCAACTCCATTTCCTGTGTCCGTAAACCTAACCTTTGTATTCGACACTACAAACATATTTCCTCCACTTGGCGGTCCTATATTATCGTAAAATAAAACGCGAATGTACTACGCTACTCCTGTTCTCGCTAAGCCACGTGTAACTACAGTATAACTCACCAGGTCACTTGTCGATCTTCTCTCTGCTCCACTTCCGTTTCCTCTATTTGCTGCCATGATGTAGTCCGAACAGCCTGTACTAGCTCTTCTGCCACTTCCGGTGTGCACCAGCTCGGCTCTGAAGCCAGTGTCACAAGCCCCAGGGTCATCACTTTCCAACACTCCCATCAGGTAACCGATATACGATGTGGCTAACCTCAGTGTCTTTATTTTAGAAAGTTTCGTGTCTGCTGGAACATTCGGGATGCAGTCTCGCAGGTCGGCAAATGCGTTGTTGATGCTCTGAGTCCTCTTGCGCTCCTTCTTGTTGGCGCAGTTCCGTCTCTTCACCACTCTTACCGGAACCCCGTTCCCTGTGCTGTAATACGTCGAACTGGTGCAGTAGTCTTGAGCAGGAACTCCGTTGTCTGTTCTGCCACCAGGGTAATGTGTTATGATGACAGGGGCATGTCCGTTTGTTGGAGATGTGGTGGCGTCATCAAGGGGGTTCAGACCGTCTTGGTGGTGATGGTGATGATGGATGTGATGGTGATCATAGTCGTGGTGATTCAAAGGATCATCATCGTAACTGGGAGACTCATCTCCTCTGGATCCTGTCGGGGTGCCGGGACCTGACGACGAACTGCTGCAGGGCGTTGTGTGATGGCTGGCGGAAGGGTTCGCCACCACAGAAGAGGAGTTGCCCCAGAAGTTGGAATCCATACCCGGGCCGACACTGCTGCCTGAAACGCGCATAAATAATACTCGTATTGGTCTAATAAAATGCATGCCTTGGCGCTGGAAGCAATAGTTTTCCAACAAAGAAAGTTTTTGAAACTAATGCTAGTGAAGTTAAATTGTCCTTATGCTTACGCAAACCACATGACGGCATGTGCGGAAACGGAGGTGCAGCGCCTAGTTAACCTGAGATGAGTGGCCAATTCCACTCTCCGGCCGCTTCAACCCCAGCGAAACATCCCCGGTACATATCGAATAGGAGGATTAATGGGACCCAGAGCCGGACTTGACACTTTGGAGAAAAGAGAGACTTTTCTTTGCTGTGCTTCGCTCTGCAGCGGATATAACCCCGAATTCTCGGTCGTCCATCCTGCAACTTAATTACTACAAATATTTGACTGCGCTATTCCAACCCAATCATAGTAAATAAATAATTAGGCCAGCTTGTATATTTAACGTAAAGATTACTGGTTTTTTGTATAAAGACGGAAGCTGTTGAGGGAGCGAGGCTTGCTCAGAGGTTCGACTCCCGGCAGCAGTTCCAGTTCTTTATCTCCTCTCCACTGTATTTAGAAGGCACTTGTTTCCCAGCCAGCCCCCTATCCACTGCCTAGCGGAATTATTTCTCCTCAAGCACAGTAGCCGGGATGTAAATCTCACACCTCACCCCTCTCGACTCCTGAGACATAGAATGTGTGTAGCTGTATTTCATATTTCCACACGTCTTCATGGCGTGATGATTAATTAATCGGCGGGATTATTAATTAAACACAGGTATATATATATATATATATATCTTTACAAACTACAGGAACGAGCGTGAACAAGTCTCAAACATGATTCGGCTGCTCATTTATTTCCTTAAGTCCTACATCAATTCCTTTTTGCTTGCATTCGAAGATTCTTGCAGATTTTCATCGGAATTGACAGATATCTTATTTGAGTCCCTTTGGCAATTGTTAGGCACCTAAATATTATCTATGATTATCCCCAAATGCTGTTGTGGTAATAATACTAACATAGTGTCAGTGAGGACACGATTTTGTTGTGGATGCTGACAGTTAGTCCTATAGGTTATATTTGAAGACACTTCGGCTTCTGTTGTAGAGATGATCCAGAAAGTTGTGACGGCGAGAAGCTACTTGTTTACAAATTTTGTTATTTTATTAATTTATGCACAACTCCAATCACGCATGTAAATTATTAATGGCGATGTCACAAATTAATTTTGATTCGTGAACTTATTTGCATTTGCCGGTAACGCAATAATCACACCGCCAGCATTTGAGGCCGGTGGGTGCAGTTTACTGTAATGAGTCTCATCCACTGTGTTATTTAAAATTGTTAAGTTTGTTGAAATAGTCTGTTCCCTGCGGCTCTCTGCGTAGTGTGGAGACGAGAACTTCTGTGGATGATAAGGATTTATGTATGAAATTAGAGGCTTACACCCCCGTGGGTAATAGGGATACCCTGAGTTTGAAGACAATATTTTCCTCGCAAATTTTGACCCTCCCTCCAAGACTCCATCACAGTAGTAATTCAGAAGATCGTAATATAAGCGTCGATATTGAGTTCAGAATGACCTACAGTTTGTTAAATATTTAATAAGATGGGTTATCTTCGTATAAGAATGAAGCATTACCTTATGAGACAAATGGCTATTGCAAACAACAGGGACATGTGTAGCCGAGTTTCTGCTTGCAAAACACAATTTCGGGGTTAACGAGAGCAAAGAGACCTAGTTAACACGTTTTTGGTGCTTAGGCATAGAAAGCGGAAATATGCGTTTATTACATTCACCATGTTTGTCTGTCTGTCATTCCCTCCTCAGTTAATTCAAACAATTCAGGAAACTTTGAAAAGTCTTCGTGAATGTGGTGGAATTGAAGTAAATTTGCCTACATGTATAATGATGTACACCATTCGTAAACCCCTTTCTTAAATATCTCGAACTTAAGCCCAACATACCAATATTTGTGGCGGAGGTAGGAGAAACTTTTGGAAAGGTTTTGCAGCAAACTGGAACACACTTCACGTTCAGTACAGATTAACTGCGAGTCCTACCATTTTTAAGACAACTAAATATTGTCTTCTCTTAATTCAAGTTATCCAAATGCAGTAACAACATTAGCACCCAGATGGTTAGTACATACACATACATACACACACACACATACACACACACACACACACACACACACACACACACACACACACATTACTCTTTAAAGCAGCTTCATGTACGTGGTATAGCAGCCTGAATTTTATCCACGCGCCAACTGTGGAACTGAAATGTTTCCTGTAAGGTTCAAGTAGAACCTGAAATTTTGCAGCCTTATTCGTATCGCACGTAAACTTTCAATGGATAATGATGCCTGAAGGAGAATTCAAAATTTATATGGCAGTTTGGACCAGGCATCTAAGGGTATTTTATATTTCTTCCTAATTTCTTGATAATTACAAAGAGTATAGTATGTAGTATGTTCCATTTTCTGCGCCTTAATCAGATCCATAATAAGTAAATAACCAACAAAATTCGCTTCAATGTTTGTGATGTATTTTATTCACAGTTTTCCCACCAACATGTTTCGGCCATCTATAGGGTGATGTTACTATTACAAAAACACAGAGTTACAAATGTGGTTAGCTGTGTCGCCGTCATTCCATAGCAATTAAAAATTACTATAATATCGGTTAAAGTTATATAGTAATACAAATATAGGTTAAAATGGGTAATGATTAAAATCCTGGGATTTAAATTTAGTCTGTGCAGAGTGATGCTTGATGCAGTGATGTTGTATACAGGTTCCCAAACAGTATACCACACCATCTACACATCACCTACAGTCAGTTCCCAACCAGTACACAACATCCTCTATATTTCACCTACACGTTGGATTAAACTCGCCACATCACTGCATCAAGCATCACTCCGCACTGACTAAATTTTAAATCTCAGGATTTTAATCATTATCCATTTTTAACCTATATTTATATTACTATAAAATTTTAACCGAAAGTAATTTTTCTTATGGAGTGATGGCGACACAGGTAACCACATCTGTACTTTTATATTCTTGTAATAATGTTTTCACCCTGAAGACTGCCACAATAGCGGCCGAAACGTGTCGGTAAGAACATCGTGAATAAAGTACATCACAAACATTGAAGTGCATCTTTTGGTTATTTATATATTATGGCTACGAACAGTACTTCTCCCCGTTGGGTGTAAATGCGTGTTATCGCACTAGCAAAGTAAGGTGCTATAGCATATGACACCGGACGGTTTGGTATCTGAACCCTCAGACAATGCGCACCGCGTCACACCCCACAGGCCACACCATATTGGCTGCTGCAAGACCTAAAATCTGACATTGTAACAAGCATACAAACACATTAAAAAACGTAATTAGCCAGAATGGACTCACCTTGATGCTGGTGCAAGTGTTGCAGGTAATGGTGATGGTGATGTGGGTTCTGTTGGTGATAAAACGCAGCTGCTGCCGCCGCCTGGTGATGGTAGAAAGAATCTTGGCTGTGTATGGACACTGGATGGTGCAGTGATGTTGGGTGAAGGCCCGGTGTTGCGGGCGTCGTGGTGCTGTTGTAACTCATAGTGAACTGCAGCGAAATGCACTGGCACTTAGTGTCTGCGGTTCGTCCGTTCGTTGTAAAAGTGCGCCACTGGCTGAAACTGTTACGTAGAAGTAGCTTACTCTCCCCGAGTCACAAGCATGCCTTTTGTGTCGATTTGTCTCTAAAATGAAACCATGCAGAGATTTCTGAAAACCTAACTTCGGCTAGTTCATACAGAAATTCTTTTTTTTTTTTTTTTTTTTTTTTTTTTTAAAATTTATATTTTTTTTTTTTTTTTTTTTTTTTTTTTT
>Ga0123355_10005681_pt1 | contig 18328 bp, 15 predicted proteins | sample TergutEmb28metaG_3_FD_89872 | JGI IMG/M metagenome (GOLD analysis project Ga0123355, IMG submission 89872) | Embiratermes neotenicus P1 segment gut microbial communities from Petit-Saut dam, French Guiana - Emb289 P1 | ecosystem: Host-associated > Arthropoda: Insects > Digestive system > Gut ... | reverse complement strand
ACAGGCGGGAAAAAATTCACGCATGCGCACTAAGGTTCAAGGTCGGCTCATGCAAGCGCGCTAGATTATAATCCATCAGGTGTTCGCATAAAAAATACGGTCGGATACTTTTCTAACAGACCTTGTACATATGCACACATTTGTGTTTTTGTTTGTTTCACACAAGTTGTCAAAAACTTCCACTAAATAAGCAGATATCATGTGACATGAGTTTTTCATAGTCAAGTCTTCTGTTATACAGTGCCTTGTAGCTTGTAGCCTGCATTTCAGCTTAGAATTTGGAAATTACAGGTATTTCCAAAAGGTTGGTAAAATTGCTGTCAGACTATGTGGCATTGCACCCCTGAAAGCAGCATTCTTTTCAGGCACAGAGTCAATCCATTTGATGTGCATTCATGATAAAGCTGCATAGAATCAACATTTCTAATGTTTTTAACAAAGCAGTGAGTTAGAACAGGCATACACAAATCCTGGTCATCAGGTCACCTGAGCTACTTAATTTTGCATGGTGGCACCTAATATATGTGGGTTCTCCATATAGAAGTTGCTTCTCATTACCCTTCTGGCCATAGAATTTTGAGGTAGCTCCTAGATTTATGGAGAATTTGTGGATTCCTGATGCAGAACACTTAACTTATTGCTGAGTTTTTGCACTGCGTTGTGCCATTAATATATTGGGATGGAGCATTGTCTGTTGCAGGTTGGGGGAGTGTATTGGGGTTTTTAGACAAAGGCACAGTTGTACCTATGCTTCTTTAATATTCATGCCATGAAGATGTCTGGAGAATTGTAGGCATAGCTGGTCATATTCTTAAATTTGGTGCTAAATGGAAGTGAGAAGTCACATTAACACCCAAGCTGCTCTACCCCTATGGGATAGAAGTAGGTGTGGCCTAATCAGGGTACTGTCCTGGCATTTGCTTGGAGGAAATGAGGAAAACCATTAAAAACCTCAGTCAGTACAACTGATATCCCAGCTATATTTCACTTACTTGGTACCGTACCCAAGAAGCTGGTATATGAATCTTGACTGTTGTATAAACCACAAATCACAATTATTGCTCCCTTTTTAGTTTTCGTCCGTGATCCCCAAGTTTCCCCGTGAACAATGTTGGAATGTGGTGTAGATAATGTCTTGAAGCTGGCCAGCATTTTGTATACTGCCAACTGTGTCCACAGGACAGCCCTAGCTGAGGCTGAACTGGAGTACAACGCAACCCACAGCAGCACAGCTGTGACAGTCAGACTCCTTACCCAGAGAGTCCTGATGCCATTCGTCATTTTATCCCACTGCATAGACCATCAGTATTTGCTTTGATTTGGACCACCACTCCATGGACTCTGCCTGCAAACCAGGCAGTTTGTTTCAACCCTGACTTGTCATACTGCCTTGTGTCCATTGATGGTCACAGTGAAGAAGTGTATATCATTGCTTCTGAACTGGTTGGAGTGCTGCAGCAGAATCTTGGTCGACAAGTGGATGTAATTAGTAGTTTTCCAGGTACAGCATTTAGAATTTGTTTGAGTCATGTCCAGTGCATACGATTCTGTAGGCTGTAACGTTGGTGTTAATCAAGCCTTTTAGTTTTAGTCGGTAACATGCAATAGATGGTGCAAGAAGCAATCAGATGCTGTTCGTGGGGTAAGTTGACATGCAGTGGTAATGACGCTAAAAACTTGGTCTCGTAAAAAATTTTATAGTGTGATTTGATTTCTCGGGGAGTGAAACATGTTTCTTCCTTTGAAATTATTAAGCATGTATGTTAAGAAATCAACTTGGAAAGGATCAAATTATGGAATAAGAAAAACTGAGGGGTGAATGTAGTTGCATGTGTGGTTTACAAGAGGTAAAGAAACACAGAACTAGTTAGGAATGCTTATAGTAATCATTCCCACTTTAATAAACAACTTTTATCCCATTTTAATGTAGCCAGTACCCTTCCTGCCAGAAGAATTAATCCTGTAAGAACTGATGCAAGAGCAAGTGTTTAAGGCTGGCACTGACAGATGGCACTGAGTACAGAAAATTGTGATGTTGATAATGTGTAGAATTAAAAGCTGGTATTTTACTTCTAAAATGTTAACGTGGTAAAGTGAAAGGACTGTAATTATTCTGAAACCATCTCTCTGTCTTTGAGACATACAGTCCACTTTGGCAAATCAGAAAATGAAGTTGTATGCCCTGTAATGCCAAGTTTAGATGCCTGAATTCATGGTGCTGTGTTGGGCGAAATTAATGTTGAGTTCATGATGAAAACTGTGATTTGTTTTAGCTGTGATCATTATGCTGCAACGAATGGTTTCAATTACATCTCTTTGCTTACAGGCAGAAGCCTAGAAGGCACCAGCTACATTCATCCATGCAGATCGGACCAAGTGCTGCCATTTGTGCCTGCTGCGCATGTCACGACCAGCAAGGGAACTGGATTGGTGCACACTGCCCCGGCCCATGGCCCCGAAGACTACCTGGTGGCACTTGAACATTCCATGCGTATTGTAAGTAGATTTGCTGTTGATGTGTGATATCTCACTGTTATGCGTATATCAGTTAAACACTTTCACATTTTCTACGCAACTCTGCATTAGTAACAAAGTTTTGTTGACACTTACTGTAGTGACATATCTAACTTATTTATGCCATCATTAGGTGAACTGCATAAAATATAAAAACGTGGAAGTGTAAAATGTAAAAGTTGTAGTTTTTATATTTTTACATTTATATTGTAAATGCGCTGAAATGTTGCTAAAGTAAATGTAACAGAAAGTTGGTTAGTGTTAAAGATTTGTGTTAGTAGCAAGTAAGTATTCATGGATTGATGTAAATAGATTTACATTTCTCAAAGACTGGTGATACATAATTCCATTACCTGTTTATGGCCAGTCTGTAATGACAGACAGTGGCAGTGTTGGATGTTGATAAAGATTCCAATGTTGTTAATGGGGGCAGAAAACATGATACCAGTCCACTCATTTCCCACACCAACATTGGCACATTGTAGTGAATGTGAAAGCAGATTAGTCTGACAGGAAGGTGTGGGCTACCCAGGTAGACAAGTATAAATTGGGTTTAGTTTATCATATGTGGCTTTGAGATTGGCCATCCTGACTGAGATGGTGATTTTTCTCAGTTACCCTAGGCATATTACATGAGTAACACCTTGTATGTTGCCATGAATGCTTCCTTCCAAATCCTTTGCATATCATTGTCATTAATTGGTCCTTCATCAGAGACTATGTAATGCAAAATATTGAAAGTGTAATTACATGAATCAAAATAAGTAAGGAAGTAAGAAATGAAACTAAATACTTGTATTGAGAGAACTCCTATTTCATCTCAGAGTATTGTGAGATCAGTTCTCTTTCTGGAGTCTGGTTGTTCTGACTAAGAATTTTCATGGATTTTCTCAGCCTCACCAATCACTTGCTGGGATAGTGCCTGACATAAAACAGTAAGAAGTGCTGGCATGTGTAGGAATGCCTTGTGGATGAAGATGGCTGTTATACAGAAGGTGCAGGTCGTGTCCTTCAAGGACTGCCAGTGTTGTCCGAAGGCAGCGAGGCTGTGATGACTCTCCTTTCTGCAGACATTCTGCACTCAGAGCAGCTGGTACACAGTTACCCATATGATTGGCGCACTAAGCAACCTGTCATTCTGCGTGCCAGCTGGCAGTGGTTCATCGACACCAATGCAATCAAGCAGAAGGCCATTGTGAGTTGCACTTCAGGAACTTTTTACATTTTTAGGCATGTTTGCAAAATTGTGAAAAGTGACTACTAGCTTTGCCATGTCCGTCTGTCTATTTGTTCGCCCATCTGTCCGTATGGATCAACTCGGCTCCCACCAGACAGACATTCATGAAAATTGATACTTGGGTATTTTTTAAAAATCTTTCAAGAAAATTCAAGTTTCATTAAAATATTACAATAATAACAGGTACTTTACATGAAGACCTGCTTACATTTTTGATAGTATTTCACAAATTTTTCTTAGAATGGGAAATGTTTCAGACAAAATTTGTAGAGAAAATCAAAACACATATTTTATAGTTGAAGAATAAAAGACCAACTTGATGTCACTTGCTATTTTATTTCACTTCTTATGTGCTCAACATGTTTCTTACATTAATATACCCATCATCAGGAGCTTACGACTATTCTGTTGAATTACCACATTGGTCGTATTGTTCTTGGTTCAATGTGTGTTGGAGTTTCGGTGTGGTTGGGTTGGAGTGGTGTCCGTGTTGCAGGCTGAAGCACAACTGCTGTGCTTCAGCCTGCAACACAGATACCACTCCAACCCAACCACACCGAAACTCCAACACACATCGAACCAAGAACAATACGACCAATGTGGTAATTCAACAGAATAGTTGTAAATGCCTGATGATGGATACATTAATGTCCGAAACATGTTGAGCACATAAGAAGTGAAATAAAATAGCAAGTGACATCAAGCTGGTCTTTTATTCTTCAACTATCGCAATGATGCACAGTCCAATAAACATAAGATTCACATATTTTATATGCAGTAACTTTTTTTCTGAAAATGGTACTGTTAATGAAATAACATGGAAAATATGGTAGATCTGGACAAGCCACAGATAATAATGTGGCACTTGCCTGTTGTATGCTGGATAACTAAGGATACAGACACACACTCAGAATATGTAATACTTATTGCTTTTCCACTGCAGCAGTGGTTACATGAATGTGCCTCAGTGTCATCTTATAAGCACATTGCCTGTCATATTCAAGCAATGATTAACATCTGTGCTGAAAGCATTTCTCAGTTGCTGTTCTCTGCATTTATGAATAAGCAAATCTGTAACTTAGACTGTGAGACTTAGTGTTAAGGCTTCTGATAGCAGGTATGGAGTCCCATGTAAAATCTTATGCTTTTTGAACAGTTAACAGATTTTTGAAAACAAAACTTTAAGCAGAATATTTGGATATAAGATATGTTAATTGGGACTGGAAAAACTTTATTATGAGAAGTGTCATGGATTTTATAGTGTAATCAAATACTGGGTGGTTCTTACATGTCTTTTGTTTGGAAAAATTTTTAAATATGCAAATACAGACCTTATGTTCATTTCTGTTTTTGTGTTTCATATCACAAACCAAACAGAGGTAACTTAAAAGTAATATAAAATTTACTTCGTGAACTTCCTAGTATGTGCGGTAAACATCGCTGTTAAAGCATTGTGCAGTCATTGCAGTAGAACTTCAGACTAAGATTTGAATGGTCCTTTCTAATCTTGTGTAATTACATGAGTAATTTTAATTTATAAATTTGATTGCTATTTTCTTCTTATAGCTTTAGCTAGTGTATGTTGTGATAATGACAAAGAAAGTAACCAAATCTTTTGCAGATAATTGTTATGGGATAAAAGGAAACCCATACTTATGTTTGTGCAGGTGGTATTTTTCATTGGCTTTATAACAGTAAATTTATATCTGTAGTGAACAAACATAAAGGCCAGTGAGGTAAAAAAAATGACAGAATTGTTTGGAAAGTTTATGTATTCTAAATTGTTTCATTCAGAGGCATTTGTTATGTAAATTTGATGCTATGAAGTCTGAGCTGTGGGCAGCATCATAAAATAAACCACAAACAAATACATGTTGTGACATTGAATGATAAGTAGGTATTATGTTCCAGGAGGCTCTGAAGACCGTTAAAATCTTCCCTGATTACGGTGGTAGTACAAGGAGTGGAGGAGGGTTAATGGCACAGCTGGAACGACGGCCATACTGGTGTATATCTCGCCAGAGGGTGTGGGGAGTCCCAATACCAGTTCTGTACCACAAGACTACTGGAGCACCTATCCTCACAAAGTGAGTTTTCATATCCTCTTTAGATTTGGAGGATATTTGCTTCAGTTTGGTCAGGATATTTGTAATATGTACTCATCACGTATTATGGACAGGATGATGTGAATCACGAGTGAGATGCATTTGTAAAAGAAAAATCCTCGTATAAAATTTTGTTTGGAAAGTCTTTGGTCAGTAGACCAATTTGGTGAGGGTATATATAGGGACTGTCAGATAATATTGAAATGGGTCTTAACAGAAAATGGTATGTGAATGTGTGAAGTGAATTGCACTGACTCAGGATATGGATAGAGTAGTGAGTATGTTTTTCTTCCCATGTTGTTTTTTGTGTGCAGGAGTACAGAAAATCATATTTGCAATACATGGACAAAACTAGCTGGGAAACGTGTTACAGAGTGCTGTGTCTTGGGTGTCCAAGTGTAGAATACAGCACTTGCATATACACTCTATGCGTAGTTGCCTCACATCCTTTTTGCTTGGGGACAGAAACACATTGAGTTTCCAAAATATTGTTTTGCATTTTCTGCGATTTTTGTACCATGAGATGGTTGATAAAGTGCAGAAGCCAAGGAATCCTTTTGTTTGGTTTTGGTTTTTATACCACCTTTAATGAGGCTGCAGGGTGGACGGTCTGGGTGTGATATCCCAGTAGGGGCGAGAGATTTATCTGTTCTGCAGAGTGTCCAAACTGGCTGTGATGCCGACTGAGACTCCATTTCAATTGGTACTGTGGTTTTTTGAGGGGATGTACTACTACTAATACTGCCGCCACCACCACCGCCAACGATGATGATGATGATGATGATGATGATGATTTAGACAGTGAAGCAGAAGAACCCCTAAATGAAATTGTTAGAATGCACCAACACGGTGCCAACTCAGCAATGTTACAGACAGCCAAAAGCCTCAAGAGAGAATTACGGAGAGGAACAAGACAGTTGCATGAGGAACTGGAGACATCACAGGATTGAGTACAGTGAATGACAGTTTTGGGAGAGGCTAAGATTCACCAAGAACTGTAATGCCATAGGAAGAAAAAGAATAAGAAGTACAAGACAAATAAAGGACAGCAAAGCAGAGAAGGTGAGGGGTGGTGAGGGAAGGGGATGCATGGACAGTTCCCTTGTAACTTAGGTGAAAAACTGGTAGATAAAGAACAGTCATATTAATGGCTAAAATCTGGAGACATCAAGGGAGATACAGAAAGTACAATAGTGGGAACTTGAGACCAAGCAGTTAGGAAAAATATTTAAAAATAAAATTTTTAAGGAAAAAATTGATAGTAAATGCTGGTTATTTAAACATCAAGAAATTCTTGTTCACCAAACCTCAGGATGACCCATTTTGGTGAAGAATGGGTACTGAATGAGATGTGATAAAGTTTGAGCACATTTACTTTAATCAATATACAAAGCACTAGGCATCAACATGATAGAAAATTGTACACACACACAAACCAGTATGTGAACATGAAGATGTGACAGATTAAAAACAAAAAAGAGAAGACATGCATATTGTTAGACGTGGCAATATCCATGGACAGAAATTTCATGCAAAAGGAAGCAACAAAGAAGCTAAAATACAATGGTTTATGTATAGAGATATGATGAATGTGAAACATGAAATGTATGATTATACCAGTAATAATTGGAGCCACCAGAATAGTAATAAAAGATTTAAGGAAAAGTTTGGAAGCCGTACCAGGAAAACATTCAGTAGATTCACTACAAAAGACAGCTATACTGGGAACATCATGCATAATAAAGAAAGTATGCAGTCTGAAACTGGAAACCTAAGCAATGGGGATCGCCGTCGGTTCAAGAACAGTAACAGGGAGAAAAGACATATGACAAGAGATTAAGATAATGATGATGATGATGATGGTGGTGGTGATGACGACAACTATGACGATGATGATATCTCAGAATCGTTCAGAAAATACCTGAGCGGCATACCAGGAAAGCACAAAAGCAAGGATCTACAGTAAACAGACATATTGGGCAGTGCACTCATACTGCAGAAAATACTAATCTAAAAGTGCAAAACATTCAACACGGGAAGTAACGTTACACCATTAGTAGCTCAAACTGTGTAATGTTGTTGTAGGGTGATTAGTGGACGATGAATATTACCAAGCAAACTGTTGTCAGCAAGTTCAAAGTACAAGCTTGCCATTTGCCTGGAGGGACTGAGGGAAAGTACAAGAATCTCAGGATTCCAGTTTCAGGGCTAAGATTTGAACCTGGGACCACTTTGATATGAAGCAAGAGTGCTACTTGCTTGACTGATTCTTGGTATTTTGTTCGTTTTATTGATTCCATAATATCCTGTAGGAACTTCACTTGTGCCACTGATCATTTGCTTACATCTCTCGTAACCCAAATCATAGTTTTATGTGATTTATGATTTTACAGGTCTTTGATTAATCACTTGTGTTGTTTATTGGATGAACATGGTGGAGATTTCTGGTGGACTCTACCCCTGGACAGACTTGTGTCAAAGGAAGTGTTAGCAGAGAATAATGTTTCACTAGATGAGGTGGAAAAAAGTCAGGTATGTTGCGATATTCATGCTAATTTGCCTGCTTGTCAGAGACCTCAGGCTTCATGTAGAGCTGTAGTGTCTGCTGGTACACTGACTGACAGCACACATGTTTGTTCTCAGGATATCCTGGATGTCTGGTTTGACAGCGGTTTCTCATGGTCATGTGTTCTTAGTGGAGAGAAGGTGGCTGATCTTTACCTTGAAGGTCTTGATCAGTTCAGTGGGTGGTTTCAGTCATCTCTTATGACTTCTGTGGCCGTTCGGGGTCATGCTCCATACAGGTATGTAAAATCTGGTGTTTGGGAACTGTCATTCTATCTGCCTTTACTGGATAGTGAACTCGGTTTTTTTATTGTGGTTTTCCTTGATCTTTCCAGCCAAATTCTGGGGTAGTCTTTAAATGTGTTTGTGTTCTCTTCCTTCCAAATCCTTTCCTGTTTGCTGTCCACTCATTATCCAAACTTTCAATGTTGTGCAGCTTGAGCTATTGACAGCACTGTTAAGTTAACCTAGAACATGTGTCTCCATGTTCAGGGTATACCAAAGACCCATTGAAAGTTTATGTGGCATTTTCAGAGGAAAGATGTGACTGTGGATTGGAAGATGAAAATAAAATATATTTAACCCAACAACACATGAATCAAACACAAATTTGTCTGCAGTCTGCATATTCTGGTTATCTTGCAGTGTTGCTATGAGTACTGTAGAACACCATGCCATGACATGTCTGCTGACAGGCTGCTGTTAGCAAGTGAGAAGTTGCAGCTTTATTTTTCAGTTTGGGTGACACATTCAGTACAAATCTGATGCACGTTTGCTGCCAGGTCTACAGAAGTATGCTCCACCACTAGATGTGATCAAGTTATTCAAGTGCATGTGCTTATGACTTCAATTATATGTGTATCTGTATAACATATACCATGAGAATGAAAGTGATTTTATTTTGTTAATCCTTTACACCACAGTGGTCACTATACATACCAATTTCCTCAACTGTCATAAACTCTGAATTTTTCCTGCAGATTTTGTGCTTGTTTTATGATTCTCAAAATGAAGAGTGATTTCATTCATAAATATTTTTAAACTTTTTATCTTTGTAATGGAGATGCAGAGTGTTTTCTGGGAGAGTGGAATTGCATTTTTAAGTATTGTTCAAGTGAGTGTCACGTATGAGGGGATTAATTGTCTGGAGCCTGGTTTGCCATTGCTGTAAACCATGCTAAATGTTGCTGACACTATTCTCCTCTTTTTTTTAGAGCCCTGTTTGTTCATGGCTTTGCTGTTGATGCAGAAGGTCGCAAGATGTCCAAGTCTCAGGGAAATGTGGTGGATCCTCTCCACATCACTCATGGAGGGAAAGACAAAAAGCGGGAGCCGGTTTATGGCATCGACACCCTTAGGTATGGGATTGTGCCCATGGCAATCCATTTTCTACTTCCTGATTCTCATATTTTAAAGTTCCTCTCAATTCTGTATTGATCCGTTTTCTCACCAAGCATGATATAGTTACATTGCTACTGTTGTGCTTAAAATACTTAAATGCAGTGTGTCAGTGAGATTTAAATTACTTGGTCTGACTCTAAGAGTTTAGGTTCAGTAAATGTAAACGTGGCAAAACTTAGTTCCATTTCTTACCAAATGTAACATTTCTGTTTGTGTTACTCAGTAAGTGCACTCCCTGGCATGGAGGCGTACACAAGACATGAGGAGATCTTTAAGTGACACGTAATTTTTCCAGTTAAAACAGCAGTATTAGTATTATCTAAGCTTCAGATCAGTAGCATAAACAAACTTGCAAACGACTGTCCATGAAGGAGCATTTTTTTGAATATCAGAATCTGTTTTACCAAATGTCTTAATGGCTGACACTGTTGTTTCATATTTGGGGGGTCATTGGGTAAGATCTCTGCTTGGAGATTGGCTGTCCTTTTTGGAATAATTTTTGTAATTTCTACAGGCAGATAGTGTCATAGTACCTTGAAGTAGTCCAAGACCATTATAACCTTGTTTCTGGTTCATAAGTCACAATTATTTACCATTCAAGTCTACATAACCTATGCATTTGAATACGTGTCATTAAACAACCAAATAATGTGTCAAGTCAGACTCTTAAACTTAGTGTCTTCTGGACTGTGATGCTGTGTCACTTAGTAAATAGATATTGGTTTTCTGAAGTTTTCACTGTTCTGTCCTGAAGATGGAAGCAGCGTCTTCCTCTGAAACACGGATACCTATGTAACAAAATTTAACAGAATCACAGTGATGCAGAGAGCAGCTCCAACCCCCTATATAAGAATTTGTGTTGTCCTGCAGGTGGTGGGTGGCCTGTCATGCGACACAACATGCAAATATACCTGTCAGTCCAAATGTGCTGGAGGCCAGTGCTGAGGCGGTCCACAAGATCCGCATTGTTCTGCGCTTCTTACTGGGTGCAATTCATGACTTATGGCCTGATGGTGACCAAAACGATGGCAAGAGCTTGTATTTTCTAGATCGCTACCTCCTGCATCTGCTGTTTGAATTCAGTGAGAATGTAAGAATCTCATAACTTTTCATCACTATGTTGTGTGTATTGCAAGGTTACAGGATGGCTGGACAGTGTGTATTTCAAAAGCATGATCTCCTTTGCTATAAACAAGTAATTACATATTGAGATAAAGGTATAATTTGTTGTTTATTTTTGGAGTGAATTTTTCCTCTATGTGTACATAAGCCAGGTAGCTCTGTCAGTACAGTGGCTAGGCCACAGACTGCAGACAACTGGGATTTGATGCATGGTGAGGATGATTCTTCTGTTTGTCACCACTCCCATTTTGTCTCAGCAGTCCAACCAGCCTCTTGTCAAATGGTGACAATTCTCATGGTGTAAAAGGGGCTGGGACATGGTGCTAAACATTTGCCTCCATCTAGTGCCAAAGGAGAAGATTGCAGTATTATCAAAACAAGGGGGCTGAGATTAGTAATGGAGAACCATGTCAGTTCTCTATCTTTGCCTCTTTGTATACATGTTTGTGTCTGTTTTACCCATCTTTGGAAAATGTAGAATTTTTTTAGTGATATGTTTTCCCTCCTGTTAAATGGCTGTTTCTGGTTTTAACCTGCTTTCTGATGGCAGAATCTGACTTTTCACCACATACAGATATCAATTAATGATAGATGTTGGAAGGAATTTTTCCATTCGTGGAATGAATGCAGTAACCACTAATGTATATGGTCATTACATAAATTAATGTTTATATTCATTATACAATCGTATGTTTGTAATCTTAACTGTAATTTTTTCAACCACAGGCTAATTTTTTAAAACTCTGTTCAGAATAATGCTAGTAAAATGAATTTCTGCCACCAGGTGAACCAATTTTATGAGAGTTACCAGTTCAATCGAGTGTGCACCGTGCTAATCAACTTCATCACAAATGAGGTATCTGCACTTTACTGCCATCTGACAAAGGATAGGTGAGCAATGTTGCTGCGCTATTATTATGTGGAGGCCTTGCCCATTGTCTGTGTTGTGTTCAATATACTGGTTCTGACTCTGTGTTCACAAGATTTGTTCCTGTGTGAGCAGTTACATGATTACAATAAATTAGTGGGCTGATAGCATTATGATACAGTGAATTTAAATAGCAGAACATTGAACTGGGTCTTACAGAGGTCAGTTATGAGGGTGTGAACTTTGACCTAACTCAGGATCATGTGCAGTGTTCAACATCGGAATTAATGTTGTGTAGCTGTTATGTACTGTTAGAAGACAGAATAAAAGTGTTTATTTATTTGCAATTTATTTTTTATTTATTGATGCTGTCTATAGCTCAAACTATATAGTATCAAATGTTGGAATGTTTAACGAACATTGAATTGGGAAGGATATGGAAGGATGTGGTTGTGGCCTAATTCAAGGTATTTTGTAACCTCTTGCTGGAGGAAGAGCTAAAGGGAATGACAGAACTCACTGCCAGTGTAGTCAGTGTCTCAGTTGACATTCAGATGAGGCATCTGGTGAAATACAAGTCAGAAGTCGTAGTTCTTTATTTGACTCCGTCATTATAACAGTCTGTATGTGGAGCTTGCAACACTAAGGAGACGTCATAGATAAGATATTTTGTGATTGCAAGGAAATAGACATAGGTACAGTGGTACAAAGTGCACTTGAACTCCATGATGATACCTCTGTACTTTACGTGGAATTGATTTAAAAAATGATTATGTATGATTCATTGGGTAGCATTAAAGGGTGTGTGTTTCTTCAGGTTATACTGTGCACCGGTAAACGCCCCAGAACGACGGGCCTGCCAGCTGGTGATGAATCACATACTAGAAACTGTAACAAGAGCAGTTGCTCCCGTGTTGCCACATCTTGCAGAGGAAGTGTTCTTGTATCATCCGTGTAAGGAAGGTTAGTCACATCCAAGTATCTCATAACTGGCTGCAACCCCGAGACTTTTGCTACCAGTGTGTTGAATGTCTGCTCAAGAGTACATTGATTTGCTGTATTCTCGCCCTCTGCCATTTAAGAAGGCATAGATCAAGTAGAGTCCTTGGTACCAGCAATTACTGTGGCCACCCCTGACAGAGACTACATACTTTAAAAAAGTTACAATTGTTTATTGAATTTCCTTTTATTTTCTTCAGTAATTTAAATTTTGTTGAGTGCATAAAATGAAATTATTTCATTTAAAATATTCATTTTGCCGCCGTTCGGACTGTGCTGCCAGGGCAGCCACACCACCTGCCCCACCCTAAATGTGCCCCTCTCCTGGTTCTTTAACATTCGTTTTAATATTATCCTCCAGTGTATGCTTAGGTCTTCAGAATGGTCTGTTTCCTCGAGGATTGTCAACCAACAACCTGATCAGGTCAGAATTTTCAGATAGGCCACAGCCTTGAACCGTTATCATACTGAGTTCAGATCTGTCCCTTAGGTACTTTGTGGCATGCAGCCACTAAGTGATGGTATTTACATTCCATACTGTGTCACGTTAGGGTGATGAAGTTTAATTAGTGCAATAGCAGCATACTGAAATGGTTAGAAGATGTGATTTGTGGGTGTAAATGTTGGCCCAGACACTTCTGATTCGAACAGGTTTGCATGTTATCCTCAGTCCCTCCAGGAAGATGGTAGGATAGTACCTTGAGTTGTGCCACAGCTGCCACACTCATTCCAGTACCTTATTTGCTAATCATGCTGTAGCCTGGATGTTGTATAATTTAACCTACTCATAGCTCTGTGCAATAAAGAATGAATAGAAGTTAAACAAAACATCAACCTTGTCTTCTTACTCACATACTTATAAATACTGTAGTTGCAGATATGCACTCAGTTTGGTAGTAGAAGCTAAAGGAAAGTGTCCAATTAAATGACCTCGTCATAGATAGGAGGATATTATTCAAATTGATACATATAAATAGGCTATGAAGTTTGCTAACTGGGTAGAGATGGCTGATAATGTAGATAAGTGATACAGTTTTTTTAAACATGATGTTAAATTATCAGCTTTTATATTAAGAGGGGGAGATCTAAGGGTGACAGTCTCTTGGAATGTCATTTGAAGATGGAGGCAGCCGACTGCTCTAAATTTCTGTTACGTATTTACCAGACAGTACTGTATCACATCCAAGAAGACAGCAATCTTAATGTTCACTAGCATCAGAATGTCAGACCTCAGGACAAGGTGCACAACTGTCACACAACTCATCAGCTGCTCAGTAACTGCTCTAGCCATCATGTCTGCACACTACCATTCTTACAGGTGTGCGCCTATTCCAATCTGCAGTGATGAAGCCACTTCCAGGCTGGCACCAGCCAGAAGTGGAGAGAGTTATGACCTTGGCTCTAGAGGTGAAACAGGCGCTTAACAAAATGTCTCCTCTCACAAACACTCAGCAGTTAGCAGCAACCGTGTTCTCATCAGGGGAGACTCTTGTGCTGTTGAAGGTTTGTAGATTAATCCTTATCATTCAGGAATAGGATTATGAATCTGCCTGTACTGTAGGCTTGGCATCATATTTTGATGGAATGATAGAAATTATTGTCTGGGAGTTGGAGATTTTAAACGTTTCACTACTATGCCAAAATATAATTTTTCTTGCTGGATGCAGTAGCAGTCCATTTTTTGGAGAGCAAACTTTTAAACCTCACTCAGAGATTGACTATTCTCATTGATGTCCCTTGAGACAAATGCCAGGCTGGCAATTCAAATTAAGCCATGACCACTTCCTTCCATGTTTTCCAGTTCATATTTATTAATCCCCACATCAGTCCCTACTGTTGACAGCATCATGAGATAAACTGTACATAACGTTGAAGATTGAAGCCTTCTGTGATATGATGGCTTGTTGATGTGTATGTAGTTTCTGTCATTTTAGAGCTGATTGCTGCCTCCATTGTTAGGTAGTCCCAGAAAAGTTGGTGTTGGTAGTAGCAAGCTGCTCTGAAGTGTCAGTAACTGTTTACCAATGGACATGGCATTATTGCCCAGAGGACTTAATCTTCATCAACTGTGCTGTTAGAACTTGAGATCATACATTACTACTGTTTGTATTTCCATCCTGTGGGGATTATGTGGGTAGGATAAACAGTGGGAAGGTGGAGGCACCATGTTCCTCTGTAACATTGTTACCACCCATGGGACAACAAAATGTCCTAACCTAGAAAGCCAATGTGAATAAATATGGTATTGGTTAGTATCCAGTATGTAAGAATTATGGAGTAATGTGCTTATCATCATCTGAGCGGTACATCGGAGTAGGGAAACTGCTTGGATCCAAGTTCAACACAAATATTCCTGTGGCAATACTAAGCATACAGAACCCTCCATTGATTTTCTCCACACTTGTTAAACTCATCATGATCTGTTGTTAAAGATGCTGCAAGAGGAAGTACAGAGCTCTTGGAGCCAGCTGACAGAAATCCTGCAGGTGTCCTCTGTAACACTGGAAGAGAGTAGGAGTTCTTGCAAGTTTTACGTGGAGCTGGCAGAGACATCGCAGCATCTTTGTGGGCGGTGTCGTCGCTTTACTGCAAGCAGTATTGATGAACCCTGTGATCGGTGTCAGCAGGTCTTGGAGAAGTTGGGAACAGCAGTATGAAAGATAGTGCAAGTAGCTAATTAATTTTATGTTTCTAAGAGTGATAAAGTGACAAACAGTGGAAGAAAACTACATGATGAGAAGCTTTGTAATTTGTGTGTATTTTTTTCTTTTTTGGCCACATTCTTTACTTGATTGTGCTCTTTCCTTGCAGCCCTACTGTGTTTTTATTTCTTACTCCCTTTTACTTTTTTTAATTTTCAACATGAATAGAATGGCTCTGGGGCCCTCCCAGCCTCCTGTTCAAAGAATACTGGACTCTATCTTCAGAGGTAAACTGGCCGGGGCATGAAGTTAACCACTCACCTCTGTCTAGTGCTGAGGTTAAGAATGAATGGAGCCATACCTCTAATCCTGCCTCATGTCTTCGTGTAGTGTGCTGCAATGACAGAGAATGATAAATTATGTTGTAATGGCTGTGGAGCAGAAAATTTGTTCTAACACAGCATGGCATCGCATTCCAAAAGACAGTAATTTTCATCCTCTTCTTAGTCACTGTGTTATTGTCAGGAGTTCTGCTTAGAAACAGTGTTCATGCAAGCACACATTCACAAGACACACATGTCAATAAATTGCATTTCTGTGTAACAATATTTGAAAGTATCTGGCAGATGCAAGGATAATTCATTATATTAGATTATGTCTACATCCTTGCATTTTCTTCCTAATTCATTACCCTCCAGTATTCCTACTCTCTCACCGTATATAATCCAAGATATTGAAATTATGGTTAAATACATGGTCGGACAATTAAGTTTGTGAACTCGCCACCGTGTGCTTGCCGTGGCAGCACTGGACAAAAGCCTTAGTATGGTTTGATGACTTGACTTATCAGCATTTCACAGCTGTGTTGTTGTTGTTGATCTATGGCAGCCTCTTGCTGAGTGGCATCTATTACTGTTTGCATGTGTCTTGGTGTGCTGTCGCAAGAATGTCGGAGCTTGAATTAGAGCAGCGAATGAACATTAAATTTCTTGTCAAACTTGGAAAGAGTGGAAACGAAATCAGAGATATGTTAGTGCAAGTTTACAGGGATAATGCTATGAAGAAAACAGCAGTTTACAAGTGGGTGAAACGTTTTTCTGAGGGAAGAGAAACTGTCACTGATGAAGAGAGATCAGGACGGCCAGCAACAAGCAGAACTGAAGAAAACATTGCAAAAATTCATCAAATTGTTCATGAAAATCGTCGGCTGTCAGGAGCATAGCAGAGCAGGTGAACATCAACAGAGAAAGAATTAGGAAAATCTTAACTGAAGATCTTGACATGAGGAAGGTGTGTGCAAAAATGGTCCCAAAGGAGCTCACCGAAGAACAAAAGCAAAGAAGAGTCACAATTTGCCAAGACCTTTCGGAGAGGCAAGATGATATTTTGGGCCATGTCATCACAGGTGATGAAACATGGGTCTACCAATACGACCCTGAAACGAAGCAGCAAATTGCGCAATGGAAGACTGCCAATTCCCCACGACCAAAAAAATTCCGTTGGTCCAAATCAAGAATGAAAACAATGTTGCTGAATTTTTTTTTTGATATTAGAGGGATTGTTCATTATGAATTTGTACCAGCTGGACAAACAGTGAACCAAGTTTACTATTTGGAAGTACTGGAAAGGCTGCATGAAAAAGTTAGACAGAAACGACCCAAACTTTTTCCCAACAACTCGTGGATCTTACATCACGACAATGCACCTGCTCACACGGCACTGTCTGTGAGGAAGTTTTTAGTTACTAAACAAATAACTGTGTTGGAATACCCTGCCTATTCACTGGATCTAGCCCCCAGTGACTTTTTTCTGTTCTCGAAGGTAAAGGAAATATTGAAAGGAAGGCATTTGATGACATCAGGAGCTCTGAAGGACATTCCACAAAACCAGTTCCAAAATAGTTTTGAAGGGTGGACTAGGCGCTGGTATCGGTGCATAGCTTCCCAAGGGGAGTACTTTGAAGGCGACAACAGTGGTATTCAGCAATGAGTTATATAGCACTTTTACCACGATGAGTTCGCGAACTTTATTGTCCGACCACGTAGAACATAAATAACTGTTCCTGACAGGCTATTTATCTTACCTTGTACACATTTTTTCTTATTTTTAATTAACAAGTCTAAATTCTGTGATGTGTCTGTATTTGTATTTGTCTCATTGTTGTACCCACTCTGCCCCAGTGCTTGTTTCTCCTTATTTCATGGAAATTCATTTTCATACTGCCAGCCTATTCCTACTGGAAATTCTTCCTCCTTCACTATGACAATATCACATTTCTTTGTCCTACAAATGAATACTTTTTTACAGTGCTCAGCATTTTTGTGTATTTCTGATTCCAAATAATGCATACAAATACTTGATGACTACACAACAGGAACTTTTCAGCAATCTTGAGACCTTTGCCTATGGAGAGTGAGCAGGCTGATTGGAGTGACTATTGTGTCACTGCAATGGCATGTAGTTTGCACGGGGAGTACGAGAAACACGTACGCAACTCTGATCAAGAAACCTCAAGTGAAGATGATTCTTGGAAGTTCTGTATATTGTAGTGTATGTCAGAATGGGGCTGGATTTCCACCAATTATTCTCTCGACATATACTATGCGAAAAGAATTGTATAGCGTATCTCTGGGTAGTATTAAACTGCCACCAATCAGATCACTAATCTGATAAGAAGGACTCCAAGACGATCTACTAAAATCATCTAACTGTATATGCTAAACAACTACGTTCACAATATACAGGGTGTCCCAGGAGGAATGTGTGAGACTTCGGGAGAGTGTTCCTTATGTTAAACTATACCGATATAACCCAAAACACCTATGTCCAAAGTTGAATGGTTACGGAGATAATGGCCAGAGAAAAGTGTGGGCTT
>Ga0123355_10005679_pt1 | contig 18329 bp, 12 predicted proteins | sample TergutEmb28metaG_3_FD_89872 | JGI IMG/M metagenome (GOLD analysis project Ga0123355, IMG submission 89872) | Embiratermes neotenicus P1 segment gut microbial communities from Petit-Saut dam, French Guiana - Emb289 P1 | ecosystem: Host-associated > Arthropoda: Insects > Digestive system > Gut ... | reverse complement strand
GGAGGTGGTCGTATATGCAAACTACATAGGACTTTGCCAGTTCTACCGATATGTGGTCAACATCAGCAGGTGGTCACCTTATGAAGGTGGTCAACTTGACAGGTTTTACTGTATTTATAATTCTGTTCACCATACTTGTGAATATAATCAACTTCAAAACCGCTCCAATCATTTTGATATATCCGGTATTTCGGAACAAAGTTATGAGAAGCATATCTCTTGTGCAAGAGATTATGCAAAAACGGAGGGAAAGTGAGAAAAATTTCATTGTCTAAAACGTCGTAATTTGATTTTCTAAAATGACATTGATGTTCTGACTGAATGTACATGAAGACGTGTAAGATTATCAGGACACGTAGAACGAGTACGTGAAGTTGGGCGTAACTCTGTTGTAATAGTGACGGGGTAAAGAGTTGCCGACCGAGAAATCCTAATTTGATTTTTGGCAGGGTCAAGATATCTTCTTTCCCCTTAACCCTTCAGACTGGCTCTGGAGCCCACTCAGCCTCCTTTTCAAAGGGCGTCGGGTGCTCCCCGTCTGTAAACCTGCCGGCATATGAGGCAAACAACTTACTGTCGCCTGTGCCTTTCTGATGGACACAGGAACAACTTTCTTTATCTTCACTGTATTACCGAACAAGGTGGCTGAAGCCCTGACAAGATTTTTTGTTTCTTTACCTTGGAAACTGGCTCCTTTTAAGACAAGAATAAAATCAATATTAACTGGTAGTAACACCAGTTAGTCGATCGGTCAGTGTAAGTCAGTTACTTGACTTTTCTTCGCTGTCTCGGTTTATTTTTTTCTAGTTGAAATTCGATATGGTTGATCCTATGGCATATAAATGCATCCGCCATCTGTTCCTCACTGTCAGACTTAGTTAATTATGTGGATTATTGTCCTCTGGATCATAGCAATGTGTTGTCTGCTAGGTGGGTACTGACGTTTTGGAAAAACCAGTTATAGCCGTCCTAACTCTTGCATTTCTCTCCGGATTTGGCGACCGTCTGTTTCTCCGAAGTTTTGTTTACTTCGTATCAGAATATACGGTGTCGTACATAATCCAAACGAACACACACCAAATGTTCACTGACATAAATATGTAAAAGCTCATTCTGTCATTAATGTAATTGTTTTGGACTGTCGTTAATGTACGCTCCTGCTGTGTTCTACACGCAAAAATTATTGTTGTGTATTGAATAGTCCGCTCTGGCTTTCTTGTCACTGGCGAAAGAATCTTGTGCGTGTTTTGTCTACAAACATCTTCTCTGTATGCCTGTTGCCTGTATATATGTTTCCATGTTCTGCACTTTAGCGTCTCCTGCATTTTGAGCACTCTTTTTATTTTGCACAAACCTTACACGTTCGTGTTTTTATTTACGCAATTATTTTATGATGATCTTAAAATCCTCAGCACAAAAGAAAGACGTCCTGAATCATTTGAGTGTCCGGCATCGGTACATAGGCTTCTGTGTCTCCAGACAAAGTAACGAAACATTTGGTTGTCCAGATAACAGTAACTAAACATTTTTGTCTACAGCTAACGTTAACTAAATATTTTTGTGACCAGAAAACTGTAAATAAACACTTGACTGTCCAGACAATGACAAATAAACAACCGATAATTGTTAAAGCACTTGAATCCGCTGACCTAACCAGGAATACCTCAGTCAAGCTTGAGTGTTGGGACATTCGCAACACTATAATTACACTACAGCAATGACCGAACTGTGTGTTAAATACTTTTACATACAGGAATTAGCTAGGTCCCTACGGTTCCTCGTCCCCCCGAAGCATCGCGAGAAAAGCCCGCCTCCTCTTGGGTAAACACGAGATGATAGCTGCTCTGTGGTTGGTCGAGTGCGGACATCATTAGTAGAACCATTACCCGGAACTGCAACTTGTAATTACATCTTCCTGTCCCCACTCCCACACACACACACACACACACACACACACACACACACACACACAAAAGCACTACTTAGCTTAAGGTAGGGGACGGCTAACCTACATTGTCCCTTCGCAAGCCATAAGGCCATATAAGGTGAATCTAGGTACAGTAAAATCCATGCTTAACCTCGGTACTGGATGGAGGACAGTGGTCATCTTCATGCTCCAGCCGCTTTACTCCCGCCGGTGCCCATGGAATAGGAAGCTGGCTGAGCACAGGACCCAGTCTGGACATTTTGGAGAAGAAGCAAATCTCTTGAGAGGGGTGTCAGTGTTCATATAATTTGGGGCAGTAGTAGACAAGAATACGTACGAACCAAAGACAGAAAATATAATTTGAGTGGCTCCGTATTGACAGTGGATATTTTCCGAAATTATTCGTGGCATATTTTAAAGTACAATTCCGTTTTTTACCTTCAAGAATCAAAGAAAACCACGAAAATCTGGTATAACAGGCGAAATTCGAAACGCTGTACATCACAAACGTGAACAAGATAGTAAATGGCGTATTCTCTCACGTAGTATGCAGAGTTTACCAAGGCGTTCTTTAGCCTGCTTTTGAAATGTCATTCAGTTTTACGACAAGCGTGTAAACGTAATTAAATATACTCGCATACTAAAAGGATGGACTTACCTGCGCCAGTTCTGACGAAACTGACAGGTACATCAAATCCTTGTTTAACGCCAAACTTGTGTTTTGAAAAAGTGGGCATACTTTAATAAGGCCTAAATAAAGAGCGATATTCCCGTAAGAAATAATGGACTAGCTTAGGGGAAGGCAGCCAGCAAAAAGGGTGTTAACCCGAAAATGAGAGGGCGTAAACTAAGAAGTGATGTATGGAGTAAGTTGCGTTAAATAAAAAAAGGCGTTAAACAAACGATAGTGAAACAAAGCCTGGGTGTACTCAGCAGCATTATATGCAGATCTCTTATACCGAATTTGACACAAATCGGAGAATAAATGTAGGAAATACTCCTATAAATTCACTGGAGCCTCTAAATAAAGTGTGAGTTTAATGCGACGAATTTCACAATACCCATTGTCACTCAGTAAATTTTTGTGGGCACCTCCTGTGCCGTGCTTCGCCCAAATGGAACGATAAGTGGACAACGTAAGGACAAAATTTTATTTAGATCTTCAAGTCAAGTATGAATTCCATTGCACCAATTTTACCAAACCCCACAACAAAAATCTTCTATAAGACCTCTACCAAAATCTGTTTAGAAATATGAAAAGAGCGGGTAGAAATTCATATACGCCCATAAGCAAAGCACGACGTTCAGTGAGCCACTTGTCACGCAACTGTCGCTAGTTCGTCAAGTTTTGTAAGGAAGTCCGTTGCGACTTTATTTAAAATCCGGCCAACGATTTTGTCGCCGATACTAGGTCACGAACAGACAGACGGACATAAGCCTACACAAGACTCTTCCTTTCACTTCGTTAACAACACCTCTAAGAAACGTTAACTGTTAGCTACACTAGGACGGTCGCTATTTCGGACAGCGTAGGACGTACATAGCTGCAAAATATGCCAATTCAGTGGGCAGCAGTTGTAAGGATAGAAGAAAAATGGAAATAACAGGGTAGCCGCGAAAGGAACGTGGAGGACGGAGAGGACATAACCACGAGTAAGGTGTGTTCTGTAGCAAGGGGGTCGGCCTATGAAACTGGGAAACTCCAAAAGAAGAGGTTCAGAAATATATGCTATTTTTGAGGTTACAGATGCACCGTGGCCTTCATGTACATCTTTGTGTGTGTTTCAAGAAACCCGATCTATCAAGAGGGCGTGTATTTGGTTATGTTGAGTGAAAAATATGTCAACATGGTAGGTGTGATTAGAGGTTTCCGCCGCGATGTAAATGAAATCTGCGTTCTTCTGCAATGTTATACAGAGTAGAATCGTAATTTGTTGCTGAAGCTTCCGCACAACGTATCTGTCCCAGCTCAAAGGGATGGCTTTAACCTTGCAAATGGGACCGATAGGTTGTCCCCGAAACGTCGGTAACAAATTACCATTTTACGGCGCATAGAACTCCAGAAGAGCTCAGATCTCAACATGACAGTTGCTACTGCTGAAATGTGAAGACAGATATGGGTAGTTGACTTTACAAACAAGCGTGTCTCTATTTGGCTATCTCACCAGATACATTGGTATACATGTCTGTGTTGAAGGTGTGTTTGGGTTTGTGTGTGTGTGTGTGTTTTGTTGGGATTAGGAATGCATAAAGTACAACGACTTAAGTCTTCTAGGACGTTGTGCCCTGTCAACTGGTGTATAGTTACCAACGATTCAAAGGATAGCCATACCTTCCCGTTCAGGGTTAAGCACTACGCTTTTCTTGGGTTTTTGACCCTGAAGAAGCGCTACGAACCTTCAGAACGCAGGTTACTGTACCAACTGACATGGCTTAATATCCCAAAAGACTTAAATCTTCATGAGCCTGTGTGTCATAATATAACATTTTCCATTGAGTTTTACTACTTACATTTGTTTGCCTGCATAATTCTGTACATAGATAGACAAATATATTACTGGGATTAGAATCGCGGAAAGTTGTATTTTGTTACAGTTGTAGCCTGAAAGTGATAGGGAATATAGTGACAAGGAAACTATGCGGATCTAAGTAAGATGAAGTGATTTAGCAACGCAGAATAATGCAAGCGATTCAATGAACATCGTGACCGTTGATTACCCACATGGACTGCTCGTGCAGCTACTGCAGTTAAGGGGAAGAGAATGGGGTGGGATGGAATGTGACTCGGACTGCGAAATAAATCTTTTGTGGTTGGGCCGAATATGTCTAGGAAATCGGCCACCTGGCTTTGTCGTGTCGGAAAAAGTTTTCTAACGACGGATTATCATTTTAGTGGACGTGTATTTAACAGCCATATTCCAGTTCGGGATTTGTAACACAGAACAGAAGAGAGTAATATCTTCCATAAAAATTATAAAGTAACGCCTGTGTTTAAATGCGAACGGCAACATACGGGGTTGGAGATATAACGTCACGTCTTCTGAATAATGACAGTAGATTGTGGGCAAGTTCTTGTGCAGAAGATAGTGGGAAAATTGTGTTAAACTGCTTTTAATGAACCTGAATTAACTCTGTATTTTTTTTTTTTAATTTTGCGTTTCATGGTGGCGGAAGAAAGTTTAAATTGTGCATAAATGTCTGTAAATGCCTTTTTATGAATGTAAACGAGGATCTTGAATTTGGCGAAGGAAAGAAATAAAGAAATAAACGTCTCACTTCCAAATAATCCAAAAATTTGCCGAATGTGTTAAGATCGGTTGTGTACCTTCAGGTGTCGGAGTCTGATCGCTTTCTGTGTTGAAGGTACTGCACCATTTCAGCTTGCATCACAAACATTTCAAACTGCATCCAAACATCTCAGCTATAATCCCAAACGTTTCTGTGTACATCATAAACATTTCAGCGTGTATCACAAACATTTCAATGTGCGACTTGACTATATCCAAACTTCCGAAGTTAGGCCGAACTGGAAGCAGTGCTAGGCGTGTGAAATCTAGTTCATGCGTACGTACATCCCGTGTCTGTTATATTGCTTATAAATCAGCAATAGTAAGCATGACGAAGAAGCGAAACTTTGAACAATCCATCCGGAAAATTTAGTGTAGAAGTAATCTGTGTTTCAGTTAGTACACGATTAAGATACGTAGTATAATTGTAGTAATAACAGCAGCATGTATATAAAGTTAGAACTGCATGAAATTAGAAAGCGTACTTTGTAGGATATGCTCGTAACTACTGATTTATTACTTGAAACGCCGAGAAACGTAATTAAGAATTTTGAACGAAGTAATGGGAATTGTTTTCAGTTGACTATGAACTAAACAGCTATTGGCACTTTTGAGTCGGGATGACCGCTGCGTATTCTGCACACTGAGAACCCCAGCAATGAAACTGTAGGACGAACAGGTCATTCAGCAATAATGATGAATACACGAGCTGTTTCAAATTGAGTGGGATTGCGAGTCGTTGAAAATTCCACTCGCTGCTGTGCTGGTGACGTCAACGCTGGAGTGGAACAGGAACACTTTGTTCCCCAGGATCAAAGTCGCTGATATTGCCAGTGAATCAACTCCTGTTTGTACTTTTGAAGTCCTTGCGGGATGTTTAGACAGAAGCAGGGGCGTTTTTGTGTAACCTTCTGCAATACAGCTGGAATGATATTGAGAATTAATGGGGCTGGAATTGCAAAGTTAAAGAGACTGCATTAAGCAGATAATGGGACAATCCGTATTACTTTTTGACAGTAGAGGTGGTTCTGTCAAGGGCCGTGGATTGTACGTATTATAAAACCGGCTCTTAGCTAACTGTAAGTGAATGTAACATCCGCTATAAACCCTCTAATTGCTTGCCTTCTTTCTGGAAGTTAGGTAGGCCGAGTATGTCACCATACTAACACACTGTTGTCACAGGCCTTTAGACTGTGTTAGTGGTCTGTTTTAGGGGAGTAATTGACATGTGGTCCATTCTCCTCTACTGTGTCAAAATATTACATAAGTGGAATACTTTTCTTTTTGCTGAAATGCTGTGAATTTCTTTCAAATTATCTTAATACCTTTCTCCATTCAAGCAAAGTAACCGTTAAAGCTGCTGTTTTAGATGACTTGTGTTCAGAAATTTTATTTTTGTCATCAGCAGAGATCGTAGACAATTAAATTACGTTTTTTGGGTTTGAAAACTGGAGTCTTCTAAGATGTTACGCAGTGACGTTTTGGTAAGTAGCTAAGACAAAATTCCAGAACACTGGGTTAACTTCAGAAGCTCCTTTGTCAGAACTAAAAACCTCGAACTTGCCCGGATACGTTTCGCACTACTTCTACTGCCATCGTGTGTATTATGCTATTTACTTGTGTTTAGATTTGTGTGAAATATTTTACACTTCGAAAATAATTGATACTAATTTCGGTATTTTGATGATTTGTAATCTTGCTTTGTCTTAAAAACGTGTCTCTTTTATTTTGGCCCATTTACACTGTTGTCTGTTAAAGACTGCCATGTGACTCTTGTATGTCATACATCACATTCTTCTTGTCTCTTTTAGTGATAACTAGACTAAATTCTTTGCTGGACTCCAAAAGACGTTACATGTTTCTTAAAAGTCCCGCAGGCACAGAGAATTTTTAATGAGCTGAACTTGCTTTCGCATGGAATTACCGAAGACCAGTCTGGCAGGCCGACCTCAACGTAAGCCGATAATAGGTCCGTACTGAAACGCCTTTTTTTAATATTTTATGCTCCTGTCTAATTTTATGTGCAATGGCTGCTTTTGAATATTTTCCAGTAAATAATTGTAGCCGGCGCGTAGAGCTGACCACGAACTTCTTGTGAGACGAACATATTCCTAGAAATTCCACAGTATTATGGGTCTGCCGTGCTGAAGAATCGAAGTGATGAAGTAATTCCGCTTTCATTATCTATTGTCATAGTCAGCAAGTAAGTCATTTCCCATCGCACATGATTCTACTTAGCTTAACTCCACTGCAGTGACACTGGTTGAGTCATGTTAATGTTAGCAGTAGTGTGTGAAAAGTATTTTACTTTACGGTCTGTGCGACAGCTGGTTTTCGTTTAATCCATTGCTTCCCAAAATTTTTTACTTTTGGACCCCTTGTGGCTTCGAAAAATAACTACATGTCCTCACATCCTTGCTCACATATTATATATATATGATAGGTGTCCACAACTGTATCTTAGAGCTGCTTTTAGATACTATTACATAACAGTGGCACAAGTAACTATTTAATGCATGATTTGAAATGATTTTCGCTCGTGTCGTGAGTACAGGGTTATTCTACCGGTCATAAGAAACAAAAACTTCGCCAAGTGGAGAAGTTTCTGGGTTACTTTTTACAAAAAAATATTCGTTTAAATTAAAAAAAGTAAACTTCAAAGTAGCCTTTAGATAAATGTACCCGCGAATCCGTGGGAACTGGTTGTGGGTCCGCGGAGCAACCTTTGGGAACGACTGGTTACACCTGTGAAGTACAGTGATCACTACGTCTTAGAATAAACAGATACCGTCATTTGAAAGAATGTTTATTTAACCGGAGCTGGTAGCCTATACAATCCCGGGTTTGAGAGATGCTAACAGGCATCTGAGACGGCCTAACATATATTTTGTGAGTGTATGGCACCGACAGTGTTCAGTTTCAGGCACCTGAACCAGCATCTCATGAAACCAGGTGACTTTTGTTGTCATCTCCGTCAACAAGGTGCTGCACTTTTTTAAAGAGCGGGACTGCTGAATTCTTAAGCAAAGGGGTGCACAAATGATGTGGAACGGTAAAGGTTAATGGTCACTGCAGTGTCCACTCTTTTGTAGTGTAGTGTACTGTACTGTACTCTGCAATACTGTTCGTCCTAGAATATATAGATTACCTTTGACATCCAGAAGCTCTGAATTTTTGTTACAGAATTTTTTTTTATTTAGTTTGAAGCCGTTAAAGACAAAATTAATCTGAATTACGTTTAAAAAGTCAGTTCGTACCGCGTAGTAAACGCACTCTATCTCTGTTATAAAAATCGATCAGTTAGTGTTGTGTAGGGAAATGACTGGTGTTCTGAGATCCATTCAAAACATAAATGCAGCGTGTGGGCAAAACGCAGAATTTTTCAATGTTAAATGTATTTAAGTAACCACTGTGATTTAAAGGGTTAATTGAACAAACAGGTGTTTAAATTGACATAATTAACTAGTCTATCTTTGTAATGGAGACAAAGCCTGTTCCCTCTGAGGAAAAATAAATTAATTGTGGCGTATTTGGATGAATTTCATGCTGCAAAGAAAGTTTAGTACCTTAATAACTTCCCTAAGAGGTGTTATGAAGTAACAGGCAGATCCTTGTATTGTGACATTACGGGGCGTGGGAATGTCTTCAAAATGTTCCTGTGCAGACACTTTCGCAGATTATTTGAACGCGAAATATGAATTCACTGAGAATTACATAGCGGGCTGAACTCGAGGTACGAAAGTATAGCTTTAAAAGACATTGGCTTTCGAAGTAGCCGAGCCTTTGTGCCCCCACAAACCTGTTTCTACCTGCGTGGTACTATTCCTAGTGTCAACTGAACAAACGAACAAATATATTTTAACGAATATTACCAGGAAACGTAAGTAGATAATAACAAAATAACCACCGTCATGTAGTGTTCCTTCTCGCCGTAATGTAACGGAACGAGATTTCGGTAAAATATTACCATCGATTATTCAAACGCCAAGCCAAAACTCATACTTATCATTGAACTTTTTTCCCCACATGACAGTCAACAAAATATCATACTACGTTAATCGCTTTGTACGTTGATAAATGTTTAGTTAAACCAATAAACTTTCATTAACGCATTTTACTGCAAACATGGGTTTCTCAAGACTAACAAAATGGGTAATGTACGTGTAAAGTACGTATTATTGAAGCCCGTTCGCATAACCGTCGTTGCCATGGGAAAGCAATAGATATTACTTATTTTGAATGTGTGTCTGTAGCATTACTTACCCGAATTTAAAGGCGCATATGTCGTATTATACTGCCATCTGTGGCCTGTCCAGTTTTACCACATTTTTCAACATTATCTCATAAGCGACAGGTTGCCGGGGGGTGGGGTGGTGGCAGTTGTTGAATATAAAATGTGTGTTTTCATTTCCTCTAAAACTTTCGTTTAAAATCTATCTTATTTTACGAAGAATTCAGCCAGATATTGTCAAAAATGTACAGAGGCACTGTCGTGTGTACGTTACTGCCACTGAATTCCTTGACCATACCCCAGACCTTCTTCAGACTTTGTCATCGACAGTCTCAAGGAGCAGCTCGGTTGCTTTTCTTTGTAACTAAATGACTGTGCAAAACGACGCAGAAACGTCAGGGGGTTTTACCGCAAATCTAACCGGTGAATTACAGCAACGTTTTATTACTAAATTTGGTATTAATGTTATTATTGCTCCGAAATGTCGTCCATGTTGCGAGGTCTTCGTCACAACTCTAAGCACTACATGTTTCGTGAGGGGCTTGACCAGTAATGAAGAAGACTACATTACCGGTCTTGTTTGCTTTCTTTGTGTCTGTGTTCCACATGATCAAGACCATGAAGCGTAACACCGAAGCACCTCCCCCTAAAGTACTGCCACTTGTTTTCAAAACGCCCAAACGCATCCTCATTGGCGAATATCTTATCGCCTAGCCTACTGGTTTCAGAGGCTTTTCTAACACTGCAGCAAAACCTATTTATAATAATACGTACTTTGTTAAAAAGAAAACGAAGGAAATTACGTAATCATCGTTTAGATCTTGGTTATACTGGGAGCTGTTGTGTATGGATAACTGCTTGCCCCGCCCAGTGTCTTGTACAGGCTTCTGGCACCTCCCCATGAGGGACCCTCCTGTCTATGGATCCTCCATCTCTTTTCAGCGTCAAGCCACATGGCCCTTCTGCGGGTATTATTGAGAACATTCCTATCTCAAAAAAGCCTTGAGGGACCATCGCACGGCGTTTCGGCACTGACGCACTAAACTGTGTACCGTGCTCAGTATGCAGAGGCCCCTGCACTGCATTCTTCGCCACAGCTGTTGTGCATGTTACGTTGAGGAAATGCGGTCCGAAACGTTATGAGTGGTAAATGGCCCTTTATTTCCGTTTAACCGTCTGTAGACAAAGTGATGGTACTTCTCTCTGCTTCCCGGTTTATGAAAGAAGGAGGAAAGCAGAAATAAATGTTAATAGTGTTTATGACGTGCAATTTATTATACCTTATATTATTAAGAAACCAATCATGTGCACATACAAGGCGAACAGTATGTATACATACGAATTTTCCTGCTACATGTTTAGACGGTCGACCGCCATCTTCAGGGAGTAACATCTGAAACTTAAGTAGTGTACAAACTAGAGAAACCATTATGTATTTAAACACAGCTGTAAGTAATTCAAGACTAAGTAGAATATAATAAATTTACGCACTATATACTGATGAGGTCGGAAAAACTTGTACTAATTTTAATTCAAACATACGAGTATAATCGGTTGACAAGCTAACATTTTATTTTGAAAGCGGTAATAACTATGGTACGTTACTTTAACACATATTTTTACATAAATAATCACTTCCTTATTTTTTTCACCCTAGAACAGTCCATGAAGGTTCAGAGGAGGAGTAGACGTATAGCTTTGTTCTTTCTTTAACCTCGATGCTAGGATGGGGTGGATGATCAAGCCACGCCCCGGCTGCCTTGCTCCCGGGAAGGAGATTTGTTACTCACTGAACAAAGACTTTGTGGGCCCCAGGGCCGGACTCGACGGGTGTGGAGTCTCTCGCCCAAACCGGGATTCGATCCTCGGACCGTCCAGTCCATAGCAAGTCATTATACAGTCTACGTTATCTTGGCCATTCGATAGGTTTTACAGTATATAAGCTTTAGATGTTATTCGCTGATGATGGCGGTGGACCGCCGAAAACCTGCAGCAGGGAATATCATATGAATACATTCTGTATACTTTGTACGTGCAGGTGCAGTAGAACTCCACTTATCCGGATTAATTCGGACGGCGAGCCATCCGGATATGCAGAATATCCGGATAATTGGAGTTTTCCTTGGAAATAGGCTACATTGGCAGTTTGAAGTGGAAAAAAAATTCTACAAGCGGCTGTTTTAGGCTACATTTTTATGTAAAAATAAAACATTAATACTCAATTCCTTATATGTATTTGAGAATTGGGGGAAAAGTTTAAGTCATTAAAAGATGTAGTACAATTACAGTAAGAAAATGTTTACCGGAAGGACCAAACCGATCCGGATAATTGGCGATCCGGATAACCAGCGTCCGGATAATTGGAGGTCTACTGTAATTGGTTTCTTGATAAGAAAATGGAAGGAGGAACAAAGGTGCTGAGGTTTTTTGAGGCTGAATACTCTCAGAGCGATGAATGTGAAACTGTGGCGCCATGTTGTTAAGTGGATGGGTATGAGCGTTTCGGAGGAAACAGCCGCGTTCTTCTTCAGGGTTTGTTGAGGCACATCAGTTAAACAGGATAAATGATAGTGATGATATTGGGCAAGGTTTATGACCGGGGAGGGGGTGACAGGCTTACGTGAAAGTTAGCTACCAAGGGCACAATTCTAGAACCTTGTGAGGTAGCAAAACCAGTATAAGAAACAAGTGGAAATCATTTTACTGTGTTTCGAACCGATGAAGGCAGCAGCAGCTATCAGTAAGATTTGTCGTTATTTGTCGTTCTCGGAGCTGTGTTGTGCCGACGGTTAAAGTCTTCTGAGATGATAGGCCGTGTCGACTGGTAAATGGTTACAACACGACGACCCCACGCTAACTATTTACCTAACAGCTCGGAAGAAGTAAGCCATTACGGTGGTACTCTCTGCGAAATCACATTCCGTATCACAGTTTAACCCCTCATGTCACTGAAAATTCTGTTGCATTCAGCGAAGGGGTTGTGAGAATATGAAAGCTTAATGTGTGAAAATCAGAAGTACTGAAACACATTTCCACTTTTTTGTGCAGTTTTTCAAAAGCTGTTTAATTTTATATAGCCGTGATAAGGTGTAGTAAAACTTAAGCGCATAGCAAGCAAAAAAAGAATTGTGAGTTACCACTGTTGACAATCAATATTAAGCTCTGTATTCACCGAAATATGTTCCAGGAGCTAGCACTGGCGTGGGATTAAAATTTATAATTTATAAATACAAAAAAAAAAAAAAAAAGACCTTAAATATGGTACCGGTGTGTCGTTCGTCTGTAACACTTAAGATGGCCCCACCTTCGTCTGGTGCTGCATTATAAATATAGGCCCCCGAGGGCGCACTCTGTAATGGTTCAGTTGTTCGTCCACCTCATGCAATGAGTCGTTTAGTTCGGTTGACCGTCACATCGGCCAGCCATCAGGGTCATATTTTTGTACAACAGTGGCTCAACAGACGCTTCGAATTTGATGATTCACAGTGTAGTGTGTCCTGCTATTGTTAGGGATATCAAATTTTGCACTAGAGATGGAGAGGGCATGCGGAACTAATAGGAACAAGGTTAACGCTTACGGGATTTTGATGGTAAAACCGGAAGTAAGACTTAGAAGACCGAGATGAGGATGGGAGCATGGCTATAAAATGACTCTTAAAAGAAATAGAATGCGAGGGAGTTGTGTGTATTCATCTGGCTCCTGACAAGGACAAGTAGCGAGCTCTTCTGGGACGTGGTAATGAACATTGGGTGTCATAGTGTGCGGAAAATTACCTGACTAGATGAGGAGCTGAGCGATTTTCAAGAGGGATTCCGTGGATTTGTTTGTTTGTTTGTTTGTCTTCGTGTGTTGAATCCTTAAGAACACGCTGATTATTCTACTGTATGTACCACCTGATTTAACACTCACGAACTGTGCATTTTTTCCACGATTCACAACAAATGCAACAATACTTCCCTTACCAGTTTTAATTAGATGGCCTTTACAATGGAGTCGCAGTGCGTTTTCTCGCTGTAGGAACTGAATTCTCCATCATTTTTGCAAGAATTAAGAGGCGAATGGTCATTTTATGTTCAATGCAGCACTCGACTTCGTAACAGTTACAAGCTACATTCTACGTATACGGAAAAATTTGAAGACAATTAGTCGGTTACGCAGACCTCGCGGCGCGAATGGGGGCTAAGTTTGTTGTGTGCTCTTTTGTGGGTGTTTTCCACACTTCTGACACAAGACTGTATTCTGGATCCTTGTCGGAAAATCTGGTTTATCTTCGCTAATAATTATTGAGGCCCCCATATCATCGAGTCGCAAGGGTATCTCTGAACGGTTATCTACGCTAATGGTCACTCCTAATAAATAATAGGTGATTGCTGTAGCAGATCTATGGTAAATGGAAAGAACGTCATGATACGCGGTCGTAACTGAAGGCTTCGTCGCCGTCTTGAATTCGAGGCATATATGTTACTGTTGTGCCTACTGGAGGGACCTTGAAGGACGTTTATTGCTGTCAGAAACTGAAGATATTATGATGTATGTTATTTGACGATGACTGGAACACCGGACACCTGCAGATGAGGACAATTCGAGAAACGTCGGGATCCTGTTACCCACTTGCTGAGCGTCGTATCCAAGAAGAACGGATTCTTCTTTGTAAGAGTAGTTTGTTCTTTTAACTTCGATGAACAAATACAACGGTTTAATTAATTACGGCACTGCATAACTGTAACGGCGTTCCCGTGTGACGCCCTGTAGTTTGTTAGTTTAGAGCAATTTTTTCGAAGGTCATGCACGGCGTCAAGTCTCAGAACGACCGTGACTTCGAGTGGAAATTTAATGTATTTCACGTTTTAAGTTATATTATTTTAGGTTCAATTTTAATATATTTTCGTCTACTTCTGTTTCTTCACAGTGATCTTTCCGCTACCGACTCTCAGACTAAGTTTCTATACAAATTACTGATCTCTTTGACGCCTGACGCATGCTCCGCTCGTCCATTAATCATTGAATACATTGAGAGGTACGGAAATTGTGATTTTCAGCAATTTTCATTGAATTTGCCTTTGAAAAAATCACGGAAACCTCAGTCACTGGAACCGAACTCCAAGCAGAGGACCGAATTGGGAATGCCTTATAAACAAGCGCTTGTGTTAGCGAATGTACTGCGACTTTCGGCAGCATTTTGTTTGGTTGCAGCGTTCTTAGTTATGGGTGTTGAAATCTGATGCCTTTTGAACATTCCATTCTGGGTCCAAATTAGGATTTGTACGGAGTCGTGTACAAATGGTTCGACCGCAGAAGGTAAACATTTAAAGGTGTTTGTGTTTTGGTTGAACATGCTTGTGTTAGTAACTTAAACACACTGGGCAAAGTCCCCGCATCGGCGTAATTCGAGGTGACCACAGGTCGGTATACATTATCAGAAGAGTTCTGTACTTATGTTTGTAAAATGGCATCTTTATTAGTCGTAAGTCTTGTACATTGGATACAAGGGTCTGTTATAGATGAAGCTAGGAGACATATGAGGAACAGTCAGTTCAATTACTGTGAGGTATAAGGGACTTTTCAAGACAAGGGAGTAGGCTAGAAGTTTTCCACTGTTGGTTGTAACTCTGGAGTACGTCCAAGTAATGGCCTGTGTTTGGAAGTTTATTCGCTGTATGAGAGGCTTTTCATCGCTCTCGTTTGAGAATATCCATTTGTGTTTGAAGTTGGTAGTGGACGAACTGGGTTAGAACCCAGAGCGTCGCCATTGTTTGGGCCTATAGTGAAAGGCGAGGCGTATCGTCCAGTCCGGCGGTATGTGCCTGTGGTCCAGATGAAGTGTCATCCCTAATTTCTCCCTCGTCCAGTTCCATAAGAGTTTACCCTCCGCACAGTCCATTATCTTGTGTTCTATGGAATCAGGTTTCCTACATCTGGAGCAGGAGCTAGTGTACGATAGATAAATGGCGGCCAGACGGTCGTTGGTAGGTATAATGTCATGGATTGCCGCTAATGAAGTCGATTTCACAGTGTCTGGAACCTCTACTCCGTGGAGGTTTCTCCATAAACGCTCCCAGGGAGTGCCGGGAAGTTTTTGGGCGATCCGTATTGTAGGTGCGTTGTGTCGTGCATTGTCTAGGAATGACATAATGTCATAGACACGCTTTTTGCATGCCTTTCTTGTTTCTGTCATGTCAGGTTAGCCACATTAGCCATCTCAGTGGCATACTGGCGTAAGTGTGCAGTCTTAGAGGTGATTCGCTTTGCTTTTGGAGGGTTCTCCAATGTGCCGTGTAGGTCGTGGATGCGCATGTGCTCCGACAGTAGTGAGTCCTTCACACCCGCTAGCTGGATTCTTTTGAATAAAAGAGATTTACATTTAGCGATTACGTTCGGTAGAGCCCACCCGTCCCGTGGCTCGCATACGGGTTGGCATGTCACTTTTACACGGCCCTCCTACAGATCTGATTCGCGGTGCAGAACGTGGTACGGTTTAGCGCCAAATAAATTTTTGATTTTCAGTGTTTTACACCGTGCGCCAGGAGGTTATTAAACCTTTGCTGTCCCAAGATGGCACAGTAGAGCACACTGTAGACAACGGTGCTGTAAAAATTTTTAATTCAGTAAGAACACAAAATTCTGGTTTTGCGCCATAGTTGCTTTCCTGAAAAACGTAGGTGTAATAAAAAAGACGTAAATGAAATATGATATTCCCATCAGATATAAGGGGTCACCTAACAGAGCGCAGCCAAAGGGCGCTAAACCGAAAATGAAAGAGCACGAATTATGAAGTGGTGTAAATTGTCAAGGGGCGTAAATGTATAAATCGTATAACAAAGAGGCATGAAACAAGAGCTAGGATACTGTTTTTGTCATTAAAAGTGTAACGTATTGTTAACAGTTCAAATTTAATTAAAATATTCGTCATCTACATAAAACTAATAGCGGCTCTCCTTATACCTAAAGTTCATCCGTACAGATTCAGTTTGGTATTTTTGTCTAAAATTTTCTGCTCTATTTTTCGGGCCTTTATTCCTCCCAAATGAATGGCAAATGGTGTTGCCCCTGTGCAGACCATGAAGGCATCAGGGATTGGAGGTGTAGCTCCACGCATTCTTAATTTCGACAGTACATGGCGGTCAGCTTCATGCCCTGGCTGCTTTACCGATTCAATAGGAGCGTGATTGGAGCCCCAGCCGCTCTGGACCCTTTTGGGGCAGAACGAAATCTGATGTCTCTGCTAGAATTCGAAACACGACTCGTCTGCTACAGTATGGCCAGGAAATCTGAAATCCGTAAAGTATTAATTCCGTCCTTGCAACTTGGTCGAATAGTTCTCCACCTTTCTGTCTGTTGTGTGAGTCTTACAAGACACATAAATATAGTCTGTGTGTGTGTGTGTGTGTGCAAGATGCGGAATTTATTAATTTTAGAGCAGGTGGTACATATAGTAACCACCGTGCTTTGAAGTGCTTTCAGCCCGAATAGACTGTTTTTATTTCCTTTCTTTTAGAATATAACTTGCAGGCGTTTTAATGCAATTCTTGTAGCGGGCTGAGCTGCACTTAGTATGTAATGGTTTATAATTTATGACACAAAAAACCGCTTGACAGAGAGTGGGTGGGTTGTAGAGTACAAAATGTGGCAGTTAAAACTAAGGTAAGTGCGGTACCACAACCCAGACCGTCGTAAATTAGAAGGTTCTGTAAGTATATTATATACTTGGTAAATAAAAAAGTTAACACCTTCCATATATATTATATTCAAATCCATTTAAATAATCATACATATTATATATGAAGATGTAAGTATCATGTGGTATTACGCCGTGTATATAGACATCATACACCACAAGACTTGGGTCTCCATAAACATCGCTGTAAGACCCTAAAATTTCTCATATTGTAAGCTTTATTTCCAGGTTAATATCATGTTTTATTACGAAATATCCTGGTGACATAGAGACAGTGCATTTCGTGATAAGAAAGTACAATATATACACATGATTCATCAGTGTTGTTGATGCTTTGACCTGTAGTATTGTACGGTCGTAACACATGTCACTTGTAAGGGAAGAACTTAGGTGGAAAGGTGCCAGAGAAAGCATTTGTATCGAAGATCAGTGTATTAGAAAATTACGTAACGAGGTGCTTTATCATTTATGCTCTTCACTTGACTGTTACATTCATGAAATGGCGAGATGGGCGGTACATTTGGTATGCATGGGAGATGTGAGGATCGTATAATAAACGAAGTTAGAATACCTCAAGGTAGACATGAGTGTGGGTAGATAATATTAAAATGGACGCTGAAGAAAGAGTATTGCAAGGTCAAGACAGTGCAGGGGTCAGTGGCGGAATATTAAAGAGTCGGTCTACAACAAACAGTCAACACACCTTTGTTGTAATTAAAATAAAATAATGGGACACGCAATCTCATAGCAACATGTTTCGACTTTGTGAACTCATATTCAGGACAAATCGATAAGTACAAAAATGTAAACGAACTAAAATGCTTATTGTCATCAATATTGCGTGTCTGTTTCGAATGAGATATCATCCTTACAAGAGTATTATAACCCAAGCTGCCCTTGTTCTTGTTTGCTTGTTAAATTGCTTAGTGATTATTGCATTTATGTTTCTTGCACCGTGCATTGTGATATAATTATGCAGCGCAGTTTTGGTGTTGTATAGGGTGTTGGTCTACTGTGAGTGTTGTATGTTGTCAGGTAGAGGTCTCGGCGACGGGCCGATCACCCGTTCAGAGGAGTCCTACCGATTGTGGTGTTTCGGGGTGTGAACTCGAAACCTCAACAATGAGGAGGTCTAGGGCCACCTGGGGGGGGGGGGGGGGTTTGGCCATGATTAGGGGGTTTTTAGTAAGGGGGTTTTTGGGTTTTGT
>Ga0123355_10005678_pt1 | contig 18329 bp, 10 predicted proteins | sample TergutEmb28metaG_3_FD_89872 | JGI IMG/M metagenome (GOLD analysis project Ga0123355, IMG submission 89872) | Embiratermes neotenicus P1 segment gut microbial communities from Petit-Saut dam, French Guiana - Emb289 P1 | ecosystem: Host-associated > Arthropoda: Insects > Digestive system > Gut ... | reverse complement strand
TTACAATCGAGGGTGATACAGCAACTAACTTTACCGAAAAAGTACTTAATAAATTTAAGGCTTTAGGATGGCATACTCTAAAAGTTGAAAACGGTGAAGATGTAGACGAAATTTCTGCTGCTATTACTTTGGCTAAAAAACAAACAGTTAGACCTACAATAATTGAGATTAAAACTAAAATTGGTTTTGGTAGTTCTAAAGAAGGCTCGGCAGATAGTCATGGTGCAGCGCTAGGCAAAGAATGTTTGTCTCAAACTAAAAAAATGTTTAATTGGACTGCAAAACCTTTTGAGGTTACGCCTGATATTACGGCTCATTATAAAGAAATAATTGCAGACTTAAATAAACACGAAAACGATTATGCAAAAAGAGTAAAGGCATATAAAACTAAATATCCCAATGAATTCGACGAATATGTGGCACAACTTAAATCAAAGCCTGCTGATTTAATGGCAGACAAAGATTTTTGGAATTGGGATAAATCAAAAGCTGTTGCGACTCGTGCAACTTGTGAAAATGCATTAAATAAATTAGCTGATTTGCAACCAAATTTAATTGGCGGTAGTGCAGATTTAGGGCCTAGCAACAAGACAGTTCTTAAAAACAAAGGTTTCTTTAGTGCAAATAATCCGACTGGTCGCAACATTCAGTTTGGCATAAGAGAACATGCAATGGCGGCAATTTGTAATGGTCTAGCTTTGCATGGTGGTTTTATGCCGTATTGTGCTACATTTTTGGTTTTCTCTGACTACCTAAAACCAGCGATTAGAATGAGTAGTTTGATGAATCTAAATGTGCTTTATATTTTCTCACATGACAGTATTGGTGTTGGCGAAGATGGGCCAACTCATCAACCAGTAGAACAAATCTTAGCTTTTAGATCTATACCAAAAATTAAAGTATTTAGACCAAGCGATGGCATAGAAACAAGTGTAGCATTTAGTCTTGCAACATCTCTAAAGGGACCTAGTTGCATTATTACAAGCCGTCAAGATTTACCTCAAATAGAAGGTACAAGTCAAGATAGTCTTAATGGTGCATACATTGTAGTTGACTCTAAAAAAGAAACGCCTGACTGTATACTTATGGCAAGTGGTTCAGAGCTTCATTTAGCTGTACAAGCCCATAAAAAACTAGCAGCTCAAAACATTGATGCAAGAGTAGTTAGCATGTTATCTATGGAAGTTTTTGAGAGTCAAAACGCAAAATACAAACAAAGCATTTTGCCTAGCAATGTTAGAGCAAGAGTTGCAATTGAGGCATCTAGCAGTCTATCGTGGCATAGGTATGTAGGTTTAGATGGTGCGTGTATCACAATGGATAGTTTTGGCCAGTCAGCACCTGCTGATGCCTTATTTGCTATTTACGGCTTTACAGTAGATAATGTAGTGGATACTGCTAAAAAGGTTGTTAAATCTTGTAGTAAGATTGTCTAACAATAAAGTATAATTAAAATGACTAACGAAAAAGAAAAAAGCAAAATAAATAATTTTTCTAAAACAAAGGACAAAAAAAATAATATCCGTCATAAGTTTTTCGCATTTACAAACAGACTTAAACTTATAAATAGATGGGGACTTATGTTTAATCGTCATTCCGAGAGTGTTGCAGAACATTCATACAACACGGCAGTTATCGCACATTGTTTGGGAATCGTTGACAATAAAGTCTTTGGGAAAAATACTGATGCTAATAAAGCGGCAACTTATGCACTTTTTCATGACATAACAGAAATATTTACAGGCGATATGCCTACCCCAGTTAAATATAAAAGTGTAGATATGATAAATGCATATGCAAAAGCTACAAAAGAGGCAGAGGATAATTTGCTGGCCTGTTTGCCAGTCGACTTACAATTAGAGTATAATGATGTCATCTCTCCTAAAAAAAATAGAGAAAAAGAAATTGCCGAGTTCGCAGATAAAATTTCGGCTTTAATAAAATGTTATGAAGAAGTGGCAAGCGGCAATAACGAATTCCTTAATGCCAAAAAAACAACATACAAAAAAGTGCTTGCCTACAAAGACGATACTATAAATTATTTTATTGATAATTTTTTAGAATCATTTACATTTAATTTAGACGAACTAATAAATGAATAAACAAATTTTACTTATAAACGGGCTTATTAAAAAAGGTGGCAATACAGATTTTTTGTTGCGCCACCTTTTAGATTGCGCTAGTGCTGCTGTAAATGAAGTTGTACTTAGAAGCGCAAAAATCCAGCATTGTACGGATTGCGAATTTTGTTTATCTAATGGTGGAAAATGTTGTTTTAATGATGATATGAGTTTAATTTTTGATTACAGCAAAACTGCTGACTATGTAATTATAGCGTCGCCAATTGTGTTTGAGAATGTCAGTGGTTATATTTCAAATGCGATAAGTAGGTTTCAGTCAGCATATGGCAAAGCTGACTTTTCAAATCTTCCTCAAGTGGGTAAACCTAAAAAAGCAATTATTATATTAACAGGCGGTGGTGGGGGCGGCAAGCCCGTAATGGCAGAAAAAACCACAAGGTTATTTGCTAAAATGTTAAACTCAAAAACTATTGAGTTTATTACGAGTTATAATACAGATACAATAAAAGCCAAAGATGATATGGTTGCAATTGATAAACTAGAGAAAATTATACAAGAAATAAATGCAAATTAGTGAAATAAAATTAGGGTTATCAAGGATTAAAATGTTTTTGAAACTCCTTGATAATCCTCAAAAAAACTTAAAAGTTGTTCATGTGGCGGGCACAAATGGCAAAGGTAGCACAATTAACTTTTTAGAAGGTATTGCCATAAGACAAGGCGTGAATTGTGGAACTTACACATCGCCTTATCTTTTTTCGGTTCTAGAAAACATTAGAGTAAAAGGTGTCGAAATTACTAAGACTGAAATGCTAGAATGGTTAGCAATTTCGAGCAATGCCAAGCACATTACTGAAAAACATGAAGGCAAGCTTACAGAATTTGAACTACATACAGCTATGGCTTTGTGGCATTTTGATAAAAAAAAATGTGACATTGTTTTTTTAGAGACAGGGCTAGGTGGAGAGTTAGATGCAACTTGTGTAGCTGATAATAGAAATATTTTTGCTTTTACAAATATATCAGTAGACCATATTGAATATTTTGGGAACACTGCTATTGGTAATGCAAAAAGCGAGTTCGGCATTATCACAAAAAACAGTATGGTTTTTTCTGCTTTTCAAGAAAAACAAGTCGCTGAGTTGTTAGCTAAAGAATGTCAAGAAAAAGACTCTACGATAGAATTTTCGGAATTTGAATACAAAGGAAAAATTAAGTCAAATTCTAGCTTTTCTCCCTTAAATGCTGCTTTAGCTGCAAGTGTAGCTAAATATTTAGGTTATAGTGATGCGGCAATAAAAGAGGGAATTGAAAAGACAAATGATTTGAGTGGTAGATTTTATAAGATAAAAAGTAATCCGACAGTGATTTTTGATGTGGCACACAATGTGGCGGGGATAAAGGAATTACTAAAGTCGCTAAAGAAAAATTACAAAGATAAAGAGATTGTTTTTATTGCAGGTATTTGCAAGGACAAACAAATAGATGAAATGCTAGAATTGCTTAGCACAGTATCCAATACCATTGCAGTTGTGGACGATGTGGAAATAGAAAGGCTTGTCGAGGGTAGGTATCTAGCACCAATTGCAAAAAAGTATTTTGATAATGTAACGACAATTTTACCATGGGATGCTAGTAAATTTGTAACATCATTAGATAAGAATGCTGTTGTTGTGGTGTGTGGTTCGTTTTTAATGCGAGAGACTGCGTTTGAAATAGAGCACGCCAGAGTTTCATCAATATTAATTAATATAGACTTTAGAAAACTTAATAGTAAAATAATTAAGAATGAAATGGATAGAAAATTTTGCAAACATGATGTAACTCATGCTTATGAAGTTTTTTCGATGGCACAAAAACTTAACATTAGAAACAATTTGGGATTTGATAAAGATGTTGTTTTTGCAGCAGCAATGTTGCATGATATTGGCAGAGCAGAGGAAGCAAAAAATCATGCTATTGCTAGTTCCAAATTAGCTGTTCCCATATTAGAAAAAGCGGGATATGATTCTTTTGAAATAAAGCAAATTATAAAAGCTATAAAGCATCATTCTAAAAAGTTAGAAAAAAACTCTGACCCATTAGCTGATTTATTGTTTGAGGCAGACAAAAAAAGCAGAGATTGTGAAAGTTGCAAAGCAAAGAGTAAGTGTAAAAACCACCAACAAACAAGGATATAACACATTTATAAAAGCCACTATCTTGATAAATTGATAGTGGCTTTTATAAAATCAAGCTATATTTTCGGTGGATTTTGTTTCTGCTACAGATTTACTTTTAGTAGCAAATCTAACAAATTTTGTGTTTTCGCCTATTGGCTCAAAATATCTACCATCGGATTCATAAAACTTACCAAAAAATTCTACATAAGATAATCGTATATTGTGTACATATGCAGCTAGTGCAGATAGGGCAAAGTTAAAGACATGAAGAATTAGCAATACTATACCGCCTAGTAAAATACCTGCAACAGGTATACCAAACAGTAGTGATCCAATTTCATTAAATGCCATTGCAATAGCACCACTAGCAAGAGCTAGACCAAATAGTCTTGCATAACTTAAAACATCGCTAAAGACATTTATAAGTCGATATAAGCCACCAAGTCCACCGGCTATGCGTCCGCCAATACTTTTAGCGTGCCTGCCACCAGTTAGCAAAATGCCACCAAGCGTTATAATTATTAGTGCAATTCCTACAGTCATGAAAGGGAAAGTAGAGTAAGGAAGTAACATCGAGAAAGCAATCATTGCAATAGCGCCAAATAGCGTATACATAAACAGCGAATAAAATAGACCGTCAAAAATCCGTCTAGCTACTGCACCTTTACTTAAACCTCTAACCCTAGCACTTCTGATAACAGCAACAGATTTAAGGGTATAGCCTGCAAGCAGATGCACAGCACCTAAAATAATGCTAACAGCAAGCATCATAATCGGATTTTGTAATGGGTCAAACCAAAGATAGGGAATAGCTTCTATGCCAAATACTCCACCAAAAACAATACCCCACGCAACACCTGATATGCCACAAATTGCAAACATAAACAGCATCTTTTTGGTAGTAGACTCGGACTTCATAAATAGTGCCATAAGTAGTCCACCTGCAGCCATAATAAGGCCGTATCCTGCGTCCGCTAGCATTATACCAAAGAACACAAAAAAGAATATACTCATTACAGCAGTTGGATTAATTGCGCCATACTTTAGGCCGCCATAGCCAGTTGTAACACCCTGAAAAGGTTTTACAATCGGATTATTTGATAAAAGCGTTGGCGGTTCGTCGCCGTCTTCCGCTTCTCTAATAGCAACCTTGATAGAGGGAAAATTATCTTCTAGTTTTTCCTTTATTTCTAAAGACGCAGATTCAGGTGTCCAGCCCTCAATTGTGATAAAATTGCCCTCAATGTAGAATTTTGGTTCTAATTCGATTTGTTCTATCTCTAAACCATAGATATCAAATAAAGTTTTGATTTTAGTTAGCTCGGTAGTTAATTCTAAGCCTTCTAATAAAAGTTCAAAAACATGTTTTTCTAAACTAGAAATAGCTAACATGTTTTCGGCTATACACTCACTGGCTGACAGGTCGTAGTCATAATTACAAATGGTAAGCCCGTTTTGAGAAATGCGTTTTTTTACAACAGCTGCATCTCTTTCAGAACAAACTATTCCCCACAAAACACCACCATTGCTTGGATATTCTTCTATAAAGCAGTTTAGCCTCTCAAATATGCTTTTGTTGGCATCTTTTGGTCCAGCTATTAAAAATATGCTACAAGTTAAAGTATCTTTGAATTTAGATAAGGGAATAGGTACACTAGAGAAGAAATCCAATTCTTCAGATTTTTGTTTTAGCTCTTTAATTTTTTCGCTAGCTGCAATTTTATCTAAAGAATTTTTTTCTAAAGTTACACAAATGTCTAAAATTTCTTGCTCAAGGTTTTGAACATTTTCAAAATCGTCTGCAGTAACAATATCCCTAACAGATAATTTAATTTTTTTACCAGTATGATATTCTAAACTCGCTGGGTCAATTTCTAGCAACTCTGAGTTAGTTTGTTTTTCTAAAATTTTGTTAAATTTATTTGTTTGGAATTTCTTTAGTGGTTTTTTAACACCTTTACTTCTTGCATCAGAATTAAGTTCAACAATATAATCAATTGCAAATTGTGTTTTAGCTTGATTTTCTTTAAGCTTTGCTAGTCGCGAGCTATCCTTAATGTTATTCAGAACAGCTTGTGTATTTTCGGCTATGCACTCATTAGTAGACAATTTATGATCGTAATTGTAAATAGTAAGCTCATTTTTAATGATATGTTTTTTCACAATAGCCGTATCTTTTTTGTTGCAAATTACTCCCCATAAAACACCATCGTTACTAGGATATTCTTCTATAAAACAGTTTAATCTCTCAAATACACCTTTATTGGCATCTTTTGGTCCACCTACGAAAAACACGCTACAAGTTAGAGTGTCTTTGACTTTAGATAAGGGAATAGGTGCACTAGAGAAAAAATCCGATTCTTCAGGTTTTTTTTCGCCAGTCACAATTCTATTTCCTGAAGAAGTGTCAGAATTAAGCTCAGCTAGTCGTGCATTATCTTTAATAGCATCCAATCTAATTGCTCTTTCTGCTTCACAAATTTCAAAACAGCGACTTTTAGTAAGTAGCTCCAAAATATTTTCTTTGTCGTTAAGATTTGCGACAATATTAAATTTGTTCATTCTAACTGATGGCATATTTTTTATATAATTGCTTTAATTATTTTATCGATAGCTTTATTCATATTAGCGTTAGACTTCTTTTCGATTATTGCAGCTTTTTCTGTTGCAGTGATAATGGCTTTTTCTAAGTCGCTAGAAACTTTTTTTGTCGTATAAGATAAAGATTTTTTATTGTCTTCATCTTGTTTTTTTATAGCAGCTTCTTTATTTTTTTTAGCATTTTCTTCAAATGAAATAATAAATGCCTTAGCTTCTAGCTCTGCATTTTTTATTATCGCCGCTGCTTCATTTTCGGCAATTATTATTTCATCAATTAAATTCTGCAACATAGTATAATTAGATTATATCAAATTATTTTAATAAAAGCAAACTAAAAAATAAAATTTTACAAAATTTGTTATAATTCCAAAATGCAATAAATTCTAAAACAAATCAACTATAAAAATGAATTGACACCACATAAAAAGATTGTTATACTATTGATGTAGTAATAATATAAGTCAAAAACTTAAAGTGTAAACCTATGGAAAACAAAGATAAAATTCAAGATTCGCTACCCGCGGATAAAGTAATACTAAAGACAATGGAAGAAGTCATGCACGACTCTATGATTCCTTATTCAGAATTTGTTATTTTGGATAGGGCGCTTCCTCGTGTAGAAGATGGATTAAAGCCAGTACAAAGACGCATTTTATATACCATGTACGAGTTGGGTCTTTCACCAGATAAACCATATAAAAAATGTGCTAGGATTGTCGGCGACTGCTTAGGTAAATACCACCCTCACGGTGATACAAGTGTTTATAATGCCTTAGTGCGTATGGCCCAAGATTTTTCTATGAGCCATAAGTTAGTTGATGGTCATGGTAACTTTGGTAGTATTGACGGCGATTCTGCTGCTGCTATGCGTTATACAGAAGCTAGGCTAAGTCCATTAAGTTTAGAATTACTTCAAGACATTGATAAAAATACTGTTAGGTTTTCGTGTAACTTTGACGACTCGCTAACCGAACCTGATATGTTACCAGGTAGATTTCCGAATCTACTAGTTAATGGAGCGAGCGGGATAGCCGTAGGTTTAGCTACTAATATTCCTCCACACAATTTAGCCGAAACTATTGACGGTGTTGTTTCTTATATTGATAACCCTCGAATTAAACTTGCGGATATGATGCGCATTATAAAGGGGCCAGATTTTCCGTCTGGTGGGTTTGTAATTGCAGATGAAGAGCTTATAAAAGCATACGAAACGGGTAGAGGTAAAATCATTATGCGTGCTAAAGTGCATATTGAACTATCCGATAATGACAAACAACTTATTGTAATTGACGAGTTGCCTTTTCAAGTTAACAAATCTACTTTGTTAGAAACAATCTCAAGAGTTAGAGAAGAAAAGAAAGGTGTTTTAGCTGGGATTCAAGATATTACAGACGAGTCTGATAGAAATGGTATGCGTGCAGTAATTAAAGTTAAAAAAGATTACGACGCTAGAGAGATTGTAGAAAAATTATTTAAGAGTACAAACTTGCAAACAAGTTTCGGTATCAATATGGTTGCGATTGCAGACGGCAAGCCGCAAACTATGGGACTGCTTGATATTATAGCTTATTATGTAAATTATCAACGCGAAGTTGTACTTCGCCGTTGTAAATTTGAGTTAGATGCTGCAAAAAAGCGAGAGCATATTTTAGAAGGCTTAGTTATTGCTGTTAAAAACATAGACGAAGTTATTAAAATTATTAAGACTAGTCAAAACACAACTGAGGCAAGAGATAGATTAAGAGAGCGTTTTAAGCTATCAGAAAGGCAAGCGCAAGCCATTTTGGATTTAAGGCTAGCAAGGCTTACTCATTTAGAGGTTTATAAATTAGAGCAAGAGTTGAAAGAAGTTAGAGCTTTAATCGAAAGATTAAGTGCGATTATAGCTTCTAAAAAAATGCAGATGGATTTAGTTAAAATGGAAATGCTGCAAATCAAAAAGAAATTTAAGATTAATCGCAGGTCTAATGTGTTAAAGTCTCCTAATGATTACATTATCCCGTCAGAGGCGGACGAAAAACCAATTGAAGATTATTATGTGGCAGTTAACGGTTTAGGTAATATCAAAAAGATGCTTGTTAAAAACTTTACTATGGCACAGCGGGACTTTTCTGATTCTACCACGCGTAATGAAATTTGCAGTCATTTAGTTAAAATTCCATCTAACGAAAGATTATGGGTATTTACCAATTTAGGAAATTGCTACAAAATTGACCCAGAGTCTATACCCGATGGCAAATGGAAAGAAAAAGGTCAGCCACTTAAAAAGGTTGTATCAGAGGCGCTACCTGATGAACAAATTGTTTATTTTAGAAATATATTAGAAGGCGCACCTAAAGGCAATCTATATTTTTACACTAAAGATGGTTTAGTTAAAAAATCAGCGTGGTCAGAATACAATGTTGTTAAATCGACTTTTCAAGCTATCAAGTTAAAAGAGGGCGATACAGTAATTGGTATCGAGGACGAAATTAAAGGTGCATCGCTACTTTTTGTTACCGAGCAAGGTATGTGTCTTAACGCAGACACTTCTGATATTCCTCTGCAGGGTAGAGTAGCAGGCGGTGTAAAAGGCATACAGCTTAATGATGGCGACACTACTGTTAATGCTAGACAAGTTACGGGCGAGGGTGAGGCAGTTATTGTAACTGACAGAGGTTTTGCTAAACGAGTTTTAATTTCGCAACTTGATGTAATGGCAAGATACCGTAAGGGCGTAAAAATTATTGACTTTAACAAAGTGGACAATGGCAAAAAAATTGTATTCTATCGTCCAGTTAAAGAGCCTTATAAAATTGTGTTAGAGGTAGATGGCGAATATCTAACTGCATTTAGTACAGAGGCATTAGTTATTGAAAATCGTACTCATGCAGGTAAACCATTGGTTAAAGGTAAGCACGACATTAAAGAAGTACTTATATATAACGACGATATATATTTAGGCTAATAAAAAGGTTTGTCTAATTAAAACAGTTGCTAGTAATTCTCTAGCAACTGTTTTAATTAGATGTCAAAAATTCATAGCAAAATAATTGCAAAAAAAAAGGATGTTTTGTATACTATAATGGTGAATTTAGAAATCTTAAAAAGCGGAAGCGATATACGAGGCACAGCTATCGCCTTAAAAAAAGAAAAAGTGAATTTAGATGCTGCAATTGTAAAAAAAATTGGTGCTGCTTTCAGCGTGTGGTTAGCAAAAAAATATTTTAAAAAAGCCCTTGTTATTAGTGTTGGACATGATTCAAGGCTAACAAGTAGAGAATTTGCGGATGCTTTAATTGCAGTGTTTACAGCTAATAAAATAAGCACTATTGATTGTGGGCTAACATCTACACCAAGCATGTATGCAACTACTCGGCATGAGAAAACAAATTCTGATGGCGCTATAATGATTACAGCTAGCCATCATCCATATAATAAAAATGGATTAAAATTTTTTACTAAAGATGGTGGACTTGCTTCTAAGGATATAGAAACTCTTATAAAGCTAACAAAAAAAGAAAAAAGTTTTAAGGGAAAAAAGGCAACTCATGTTAAGATTGATTTTGCAACAAAATATTACGCTAAAGAGTTAGTTGAGCTAGCAAAAGAAAAAACAGGACTTGAAAAGCCACTTGATGGTTTTCATATAGTGCTAGATTGCGGTAATGGTGCGGGTGGCTTTTTTGAAAAAAGCGTTCTTAAGGCACTAGGTGCTGACACTTTTGGTTCGCAGTTTTTAGAGCCTGATGGAAATTTTCCTAACCATGTGCCAAACCCTGAAGACGCAACAGCCATGAAGTCAATCAGCGATTGCGTTAAGATGCATGGGGCAGATTTAGGTATAATATTTGACACTGATGTTGACAGAGCAGCTCTTGTTGATTTTAAAGGTAATCCTATAAATCGTAATGCGTTGATAGCGCTTTTATCTGCAATATTGCTTGATGAGGCTCCAAGTGCTATTGCACCGATTATTGTAACAGATTCGGTTACTAGTGACGGATTAAAGAAGTTTATTGCAAGTAACGGCGGTATTCATATAAGATACAAGCGAGGTTATCAAAATGTGATTGGACACGCTAAAAAGTTGTGTGCAGTAGGCAAGTATGTTCCGCTGGCAATTGAAACAAGCGGACACGCAGCCCTTTTAGAAAACGACTTTTTAGATGACGGCGCATATCTTGTTGTAAGAGTGCTAATTAAAATGGCACAACTTAAAAAACAAGGCAAGACTATATTTGATTTAATTGCCAACTTAGAAAAACCAGCTAGCGAATTAGAAAGCAGAATTTTCTTTGATGTTCGAGTTAGTGACTTTAAGTCTTATGGAGAAACAGTGATAAAGGATTTTGCTATTTATTCTAAAAAACGCTATACACTAGAACCATCAACTTATGAGGGAGTTAGAGTAAATATAGAAAAATATAATGGCTGGTTTTTGCTTCGCCAAAGTGTTCACGACCCTAATATGGTATTAAATATTGAAAGTATGGATGCAAATGGAGCAAAACAAATCGCAAAATTAGTCTACGATTATCTATCTAAATTTAGCGATTTAGAATTGTCGACATTAAAGGTGCACATATAATACAAAAGATAAAAACTCGCATGAAACAAAGTTTTCATGCGAGTTTTTCGTTTATCTAATTTTTATTTATATTTTTCTAAATTCTTAAATGCTGTTGCCATCATTAGTTTTATTCTGTTGACTTGATTAACTTCAGATGCTCCGGGATCATAATCAATTGGCACAATATTTGATAAAGGATAGAGTTGTTTTAAGACTTTTACAACACCTTTTCCTGTTACATGATTCGGTAGACAAGCAAACGGTTGCAAGCAAGCGATATTGGGTACATCAGAATGAATAAGCTCCAACATTTCGGCTGTTAAAAACCAACCTTCACCCGATAGGTTGCCAAGTGACACAACTTTTTTTGCCTCTTTAGCCATCTCTGCGATATGTACAGGCGCTCCAAATTTTGTATCCTTAAGTGCCTTATACATAGGCTTTTTGATTTTTTCTACAAACCAAATATACAGATTGCCTATTAGTCGCTGTTTTTTTGTACCCTCTAATAAATCATATTTGATTTTGCCATTATAAAAACAATACAAAAAGAAATCAAGCAAGTCGGGCATGACGGCTTCGCCACCTTCGGACTCAATAAAATCTACAATATGATTGTTTGCAGTAGGGTGGAATTTCACAAGAATTTCGCCTACGATACCTATTTTAGGTTTTTTAATATCAGCGACTTCTAACTCGTTAAATTCTTTTACCATGGCAAAAATGTTCTTTGAAAAATTCTTTTTACCGCCACCTTTGCTAACCGCGTCATGACAAATCGTTGACCATTTTTCGTAAAGTGCATTAGCTGAACCTTTAACTTTTTCGTATGGACGCACTTTGTAAAGCATACGCATAAGCAAATCGCCGTAAACAACGCTACGGATAAGTGCTACCATAAGTCCAATTGTCATCTTAAAGCCAGGATTCTTTTCTAGTCCTGCAAAATTAAGACTGATAATTGGGACATGACTCATGCCAGCGTCCTTAAATGCTTTTCTAAGTAGTGGTATATAGTTAGTTGCACGGCACCCGCCACCAGTTTGGGTGAGCATAACTGCAGTGTTATTAAGGTCATATTTGCCGCTTTGCAACGCATCCATCACTTGTCCTAAAGTTAAAATAGTGGGGTAGCAAGTATCGTGATTCACATATTTTAGACCTGCATCAATAGAACCTTTACTCTCGGGCAGTAGCTCTATATTATAACCAGCACCATTAAGCGCACCAACAATAATTTCTGTATGAATAGGCGAAATTTGAGGTGCAATAATTTTGTATTTACCTTTCATTTCTTTAGTAAATAAAACACGATTTTGAGGATTAGTTGCAGGTGTTGCACAAATCTTTTTTGTCTTGCGTTCGTTTATAAGGGCTAAAAGGCTCCTAATTCGTATTTTAGCAGCACCTAGCGAATTTACCTCGTCTATTTTAATGGTTGTGTACGGTTTGCCACAAGCGGCAAGTAACTCATTTACTTGGTCGGTAGTTACAGCATCTAAACCGCAACCAAAACTGTTTAGTTGTACTAAATCCAAATCATCTCTACCTCTTACAAAGTCTGCGGCAGAGTAAAGCCTAGAGTGGTACATCCATTGGTCCATGACTCGTAGTGGTCTAGGAGTCTTATGATTATGACTGAGACTATCTTCGGTAAAGACAGCTAGTCCAAAACCGTTTATCATTTGTGCTATGCCGTGGTTAATCTCGGGGTCTAGGTGGTAAGGTCTACCTGCTAGCACAATTCCGTGCCCGTTATTTTCCTCAAGAAATTTAATTGCATTTAGGCCTGCTTTTGCAATATCGGACTTAAAAATTTTATCCTCATTTGCCGCTAATTCGATGGCATTATAAATTTCTGATTTAGGAATATTGGGAAATTCTTGGCACATTCTTTTTGCTAGTCGCTTTAAGTTGTTATAGGGGATAAATGGCGATATAAAATTAATTTCGCTACCTTTTTTATTAAAGACTTCCTGCATATTATTGCGAATGTTTTCAGGATAAGTTGCAACAACAGGGCAGTTATAATGGTTATCACTACACGAATCCTCAACTTGTTCGTATGGTATGCATGGATAAAAAATAGTTTTATGTCCATCGTTAGCTAGCGACACAATATGCCCATGAACAATTTTTGCAGGATAACAAACAGATTCACTTGGCATACTCTCTATACCTAAATCGTAAATAGCACGGCTCGAGTGTGGACTTAATTCTACTCGATAATTTAGACTTGTAAAAAAAGTAAACCAAAAAGGATAGTTCTCAAATAAATTTAAGACCCGTGGAATACCAATTCTGCCACGACTTGCTTTTTCTAATTCTAGTGGTTTATAGTATTCAAATAAACGATTATATTTATAGTCATATAAATTAGGGGCAGCAGTAACTTCGTTTGCTTTTTGTTTTCCTGCACCTGCATCACATCTATTATTAGTTATGTACTTGTTGCCACTACCAAAATCACTAATAGTTAATAAACATTTGTTGCTACATCTACCACACCTAACATTACTTTTTTTAGCTATTAAATTTTTCAATTCTTCTAAACTGATGATAGTAGATTTTTTGTTGTCGATATAATTATTTTTACTAAGTAGGGCAGCACCAAAAGCACCCATTAAGCCAGCTTGGGTGGGCCGCACAACTTCTCTACCTGATACAAGTTCAAACGCACGCAATACGCTCTCGTTCAAGAAAGTGCCACCTTGTACAATAACTTTTTCACCCATGTCTTTGCCGTCTCGTAATTTGATAACCTTAAATAAAGCATTTTTTACAACGCTATAAGCAAGTCCTGCACTAATGTCGGCTACAGTCGCACCTTCTTTTTGTGCCTGCTTAACTCTAGAATTCATAAACACTGTACATCTAGAACCTAAATCAACAGGAGATTTACTGGTTGTACCTTTTATTGCAAAATCTTTGGCCGACAAACTTAAAGCAGATGCAAAAGTTTCTATAAAGCTACCACAACCGGAACTGCAAGCCTCGTTTAACAAAATCTCGTTTATAACACCATCTTTAAGTTTTAAGCATTTCATATCTTGCCCACCAATGTCAAGTATAAAGCTAACACCTGGCAAAATAAAATTACTTGCCGTTTGGTGTGCCATTGTTTCAATTTCTCCAGCGTCTAGTTTTAAGGCAGCCTTTAATAAATGCTCGCCATAACCCGTAACAGTACTTTTGCCAATATAAGCAGTTTTTGGCAACAAACTATAAATCTCTAACAAAATCGTCTTAACTGTCGCTAATGGATCGCCTTTATTAGCACCATACCAGTTATATAAAAGTTTACCGTCTTTATCAATCAAAGCAACTTTTGTTGTCGTGCTACCTGCATCAATACCCAAAAAGCAAGCGCCTGAGTAGTTTTTAATATCAACAGTTTTTATAGCCGCTTTTGCGTGTCTATCTCTAAACGCTTTTAATTCGCCATCCGTATTAAATAGGGCAGGTAATCTTTCAACTTCAGATAATTCTTGATTAGATAAACTTTTTAGTTTAGTCGATAACTCGCTAGCCAAAACTTTGCCTTTGCTACTAAGTGCGGCACCAATTGCATTAAAAACTTGCGAATTTTTAGGAAAATAACTTTTTGTAGGATTGATACTTTCTACAAACTTTTTTCCAAGCTCTGGTAAAAAGTATAAAGGGCCACCCAAAAATGCAACATTGCCTCGGATTGGCTTGCCGCAAGCCAATCCGCTAATTGTCTGCATAACAACAGACTGAAAAATACTTGCCGCAATATCTTCTTTTTTGGCGCCATCATTAAGTAGTGGTTGAATATCACTTTTAGCAAAAACTCCGCAACGACTTGCAATAGGGTAAACAGTCGTCGCATTACTTGCTAACTTATTAAGTCCCATAGCATCAGTATCAAGCAGTGCTGCCATTTGGTCGATAAAAGCACCTGTGCCACCTGCGCAAGTTCCGTTCATTCGTTGTTCAACTCCGCCCGTTAGATATGTAATTTTAGCGTCCTCGCCGCCAAGTTCAATAGCAACATCGCAATCGGGGATATATTCTTCAATTGCATTAACGCCCGCCACAACTTCTTGAATAAAAGGAATGTCAAGCCACCTGCTAACTGCCATTCCGCCGCTACCAGTTACTTGAATGCTAAAGCTATCAAATTTTGATAGCACTGTAGTCAAAACTTTATGTACAGTCGCCTTTATATCAGACAAATGCCTCTCATAGCTAGAATGCACAAGTTGCTTTTTTTCGTCCAAAACGGCTGTTTTAATTGTAGTAGAGCCAACATCAAGCCCAATCAAATACTTAATCATAAACTCATTATACTAAACTCTAAAACTTATGTCAAGAGTATAGAACACACCAAAATCCATATAGAATAAAATCGTACAAATATCGACACACTAAGACAGTACAGCTATAGAATAATAAATTTTATAGTGGAGATAATTATTTATGAAAATATTAAAGATAGAGGTGTCTAAACAATTGCACGAGCGAATACAAGCGGCGGCAAAAAGCGCAAAAGTGTCGGAAGAAGAATTTATTAAAAAAATTCTAAAACGATTTTCTATTGATTCGCATATCATGGAAAGTAAAGAGGTAGAAGAGGGCTACAAAGAGTGTGGAGATATTAATTTGGAAATTGCAAATTCATAAAACGCTATTTTAAGTGCCTTTGCAAAAAGAGAGCGACGCAAGGTAAGCTTCATAAACTTTGCCATAAAAAAGAAAAAATGATATGTTGATTAGTAGAGGCGATTTATATTATGCGGATTTAAGTCCCGTAGTCGGGTCGGAGCAAGGTGGCATCCGCCCAGTTTTGATAGTTCAAAATAACACAGGCAACAAATTCTCGCCCACTATAATTGCAGCTGCCATAACAAGTCAACTATCAAAGGCAAGACTGCCAACACACATAGAAATAGCACAAGGGCAATACGGCCTAGCAAAAGATTCAGTTATTTTGTTAGAACAAATTCGCACGCTAGACAAACGCCGTCTTAAAGAAAAGCTTGGTACGCTAGACGAAACTAGAATGCGAAAAGTAGACAAGGCGCTGTTAATCAGTTTAGGTTTCTATGCTTAAATCAAAAAAACGAAACCCTCCCGCCAAATTTTTGGTAGGAGGGTGATTATATATATGTCTGTTGTTAGTCATGGCATCGTATTGGGGAGATAGGAACATTCGCCCATTACGGACAAATGCCGTTCTGCGAATGCGAAACACATAAGCTGTTAAAAAATGCAACATAAAAAATAATTAAAAAATTTTTCAAAAAAGTTAGAAAAAAGCGTTGACAGCATATTTAATAGTATGTTAATATATTAGTATCGACAAATTAATAGTCGTAAGGGTGGCACAAAAGTTGCTCAAAAATACAAAAGAAAGTTTTCTAATATAAAAGGAGAAAAAATGAAAACAAATATTAACAAAACATTAACACCTCATGTACAAAATGTTGCGGGGGGGGGGGCGTTGTTTTAAGATATAACAAGCCCCGAAATGCGATTTTTAATTCGCATGGTGTTTGTTATGCTACAGCAAATAATCGAAAAAAGAGCCGTTCACTAATAGTGATTGGTATTTTGTTATTTGCATTGTTGCTAACAAGTGTATTTACTATGTTTGTGGCAACTGGTGCGTTTACTGGTCAAAATCAAGTGGCTAATGCAAGTACTCTATCAGGTGCGGGAACCTCTACTAATCCCTACATGATAACCAGTGCGATGGATATGGCAACTATGCGTACAATGGTAAATACTGGCGGTAGGGGTTCAGCCCATTTTGCATTAGACAATAGCATAGACATGCTTGGTTCGTCGTGGACGACTACGATTGATAATTTTACGGGTGTGTTTGATGGTAGAGAAAACACTATTAATAATTTTAATGGCTCAGTGGGTTTGTTTGGTGCAATTTCTGGTGTACAAGGAATTACCGCTATACAGAATTTAAGAATTGAAGGCGTAAACATTAATAATGCCACTGCTTTGCCATTGGGCGTAATTGCATCATCAGCAGGCAATACTTTATTTAATAACATTATAGTTGATGATGCTAACTTATCTAGTAGTGGTGCTGGAGTTGGAATCGGTGGCATTTTAGGTCTTGTAAATTCTAATGGCAACCAGTTCTATTATGTGGCTTTTATTGGAGATATCAATTCTAATGCTGGGGGAGTAGGTGGAATTATTGGCAATGCAACAACTTTCGCTGTTACACTTGACAGAGTGTTTTTTAAGGGTAATATCACCTCCACTGCGACGAGTGGAACTGGTTGGACTCATGGCGTTGGAGGTATTTTGGGACTTGCAGGAGTAGGCAACCATCCTGTTGGTACAATAAGTAATGCCCGAGTTCATATCACAAATCAAATTAATGTGCTTGGCGTTGGTGTTACTGTTGGTGGCATTGTGGGGCAGATATGGGGGAATGGTGCAAATATTACGCTAACTAATGTTATGCTTACACATTCAAGCGACTCAACTGTGCCTGTACTAAATAGCATTGCTGGAAATGCAGGATTTGTGTTCAAATCAAATGGTGCTGCCATTCAATTTGATAATTCTCTTAATGCCGTGCCTTTAGGAAGACTTGCAACAGTTAATGGCTCTGTTTTTGGAAATGCATCTTTTAATGTAAATAATGTTCATCGTGTGCAAGGTCCGATGCCAGCAGGATTTGGTTCGCTTCATACTGGAGTAGAACAACCACAAACTTTTTTTCAAGATCAAGTGAACTTAGCTGATACGATGGGTTGGAACTTTACTAATACTTGGTCGTTTTGTAATTATGGTTATCCAGTGCCACTTTTGTCATTAGCTGGAAGTGGTGTTTTAACCCCTTCATGGCAAGCTGGCAGTCCTACAGGTTCTGGTGCTAACATCACTGGTCCTAGAAGTGCTCGCTACGATATTCCAACTGCACCTATCGTTTTCAAC
>Ga0123355_10005677_pt1 | contig 18330 bp, 16 predicted proteins | sample TergutEmb28metaG_3_FD_89872 | JGI IMG/M metagenome (GOLD analysis project Ga0123355, IMG submission 89872) | Embiratermes neotenicus P1 segment gut microbial communities from Petit-Saut dam, French Guiana - Emb289 P1 | ecosystem: Host-associated > Arthropoda: Insects > Digestive system > Gut ... | reverse complement strand
TCTTTACTCCTTACCCAATATTGTGCGGGTGGTAAAATCGAGAAGAATGAGATGGGCGGGGCATGTGGCGTGTATGGGGGAGGGGAGAGGTATGCACAGGGTTCTAGTGGGGAAACCTGACGGAAAGAGACCATTGGGGAGACCCAGACGTAGATGGGAGGATAATATTAGGATGGATCTTTGGGAAGTTGGAGGTGGTGGAGACTGAATGGAGTTGGCCAAGGATAGGGACAGGTGGCGGGCACTTGTGAATACAGTGATGAACTTTCGGGTTCCATAAAGTGCGGGGAATTTCTTGACTAGCTGCAGAACTAGTTAGCTTCTCAAGGTCTCTGCTCCATGGAGTAAGTAAGTAAGTAGGTGTTTTGATTTTCTCTACAATGCTTTTCTGAAGCTTTTTTCATCACAAGAAGATTTCAGCACGATAATATCATAAAATTATGTAGGTATTTATGTAAACTGCTACTTTTGTTAGATTTTGTCTAAAACTGAATTGGTCAATAGATATTAGTAGAAATTTTCCGGTATAAAATTCAAAATAATTTGCCCAGTGGGAGCCAAGTTGTCATATGTGGACAGACAGACAGACAGACATGCAAAGCTAAAAATTGCATTTTCTAGTTTGTTAAGTGCAGCAAGTTCAACTCTACTGCTTTAGTGATCAGAATAATAGAACATTATCAACAGTAATTCGGTTTGGAGGGCTATATTTTTGCTTGGGTAAATGTAATTTTTTTAATGGCAGTTGTGTAATTCTATAGCAATTTTTATCTGCTTTTTAAGCAGCTGTTTGTACTTATCAGCTGTTTTACTTCTGAGTCTGTGAGTTTATATTCAATATAATTTGTTAAATCATTACTGAGAGTATTATTGTATGACTGCACAAATCAGTTAACATTCATTTGCCATGTGCATAAAGTATTCTCCACAAATGAGATGCATACACTTTATTCTAGGTTAGCGTACTGTACAGTCTCTTTTGTTGCATGGGTATCACCAGTTTAATTTATTCTGTTCACTGGATATTGTTAGGGTTATCAAATAAAGGATGAGATAGAGCAGGCGCATAGCCTACCTGGAGTGTTGAGCAGGTGACAGTAAATGCAGTCTGACAATCTCAAGTGAAGAAATAACATGGAAGACAAAGTGTAGATGCAAGGATAACATTAAAATGGACATAAAATAAGTGGCGTGTAAATTGATTAATTGATTAATGTGATCCAGAATAGATCCAGCAGTGGACCATGTTGACAAAATAGTGAAAACATGCAGGTCCTTACAGGCACAGAATTTCATGGCCAAATGTGTGCCTATAAGATTCTCAAAAAAGGCAATTTTCCTTGTAGTTTGGTCAGTACATAATTTGTCTCCTGATGGTATTTGGTTTTCTGAAAATGTTGAAGAGACATATTTTTGCATAAACTGAATGTGGATTATGATTGTTCAATTTTATTTGCAAATTTCATGGAAAGTGACTCAATTATATGTAATGAATATATGAGTGTTTGATTTGTGTTAGGGCAAGGAGTGAAATGTTGCAACTTGAGTGCTACAGTCATGAATTTTGAATTTGCTCATGAAGGTGACACAAACTGAAATATGATGATGGAGATGAAGAGGGACATGAAGCTGTGTAGTCTTGCAGAAGTGCACTGATGTTTCAGACCCTAATGATGGAGGCAGCAGGCTCCTCTGAAATGTTAGTGTGCTTCCACCACATTACATGGCATCACATACCCATTTCTTGATCACTGCCATGAGAACATCAGATCTCAGATGATGATGAAAAATATTCAGAATCTTAGCAAATAAGGAGCAGTAATTTGTTACTCAAAACATGTGGAATTTACTTTCTTTTCTTCTCTTTCTGTTTCAGCTGTATCAGGTAAGTTTAAAACTCGAGATTTTCTTGAACTAAACATACAGTTGTGTAATTCATATTTCAAAATCAATTTGTCCATACAAAACATATATAAGGATGCAATATTGTCTCCTACATGTTTCAGTGGCCGACTGATATATTCAGGAAGCCACACCAATATCACAACTTGGTATGATATAATACATTTTTGGTAATAAAATACATTATATCATACTAATATTACAGCCTTGTTAGGATATAATATATAGCAAGGTGTTGTATGTGTCGTCATTTTCTTGATACCAATGTAATATTATCTGTTTTACAGTGTCCCATTAAGATTTTGATGCATATTTCCTTAATCTTAATTTATGACATATTGGCATTAACATACACGTTGTGTCATACTGATATCCAGGTCCTGCTCATGTAATGCAGAATGTGGTACAATGGCATGTGTGTGGTAGAGTTCCAATAGCTAGATAGGTTACTATGTATTTCTCAATGCTATACAAACATCTGTTGTTTTTATGATCTGCCAAGGATCTTGTCCTGTGAATAAATAGGTCATTATATATAATTATGATCTTATGATGCTCACATGACAAAATACATAGCAAATCTTAAAAAACAATGGATGTTCATATGCCATTGAGACATACACAGCAACTTATCTAGCAAATGGAACTCTAACATGCATATTCCATTGTACCACATTGTGCACTACACGAGCAAGACATGGATATCAGTATGATACAATGTGTTTGCTACTGCAAATAGTCATAAATGAAGATACAAGAAATATGCATCAAATCTTAACACAGCACTCTAAAACATGTAATATTTTATTAGTATCAAGAAACTGACTACACTTACAACTCCTTGCTGTATTTATATCCTAACAAGGCTGTGATATTACTAATATCTATTGTATTTTATCACCATAAATATATTATATTTTGTCATATTGGAAATATTGGTGTGGCTCTCTGAAGATGGTGCGTGACTGCTGAAACATGTAGGAGAGTATTTTGTATCACTGCATATGTGCGTATGGGTAGATTATTGGTTTTATGATAAGAATTATGTCTCACTGTAGGGAATTTATAATGTCAAAATACACAGTTTTATGTTTTTGCATTTCAAACTGTCAGTAATAAGAGATATGATCCTTGATGGGATACATACGAGGGAACATGTATGTTGTGAACGACATAATGAAATGAGAACTGTGCTTTTTTGGGCTATTATGTAGCATGTAGTGATAATACATACCGACGTTTCGGGACAACCTATTGGTCCCATCTTCAAGTGCCAAGAATTGAATCCTTGGATTCAATTCTTGACCCCTGAAGATAGGACCTAGCAGTTGTCCCTAAACATCAGTTAGAAATTACCACTACATACCATGTAATAGCCCAGAAGCATGCAGTTCTCATCTACTTCCTGTGATGGAAGCCTCAAATCAAATATAATGACCTGTCTTAGCATTTCTGTAGAAAAAGAGATGAACCCAAAAATTGTTGTTAGGGTAGACAAGAGGTTACTTCCATCAATGACTACCTCCCAAAGTGTATGTGGTGTGAAAGGCCCTAAACTAATTTTCATGTAATGATTGCACATCATCATCATCATCATCATCAAATCCTTTTACTCCTTGTGGAGCACAGGGCACCCATGAAGAGCTTCCTGGCATTGCGGTCTCCAGCTATCCCCTTGACCTCGTTCCATGATCTTCTTTTACTTCTTATCTCATCCTCTATTGTCCTTCGCCACATTCTCTTTGGCCTACCTCTCCTTCTATATCCCTGACTTCTTCAATTTCTGTTTCCTCTAACCTAAATTTTTGCATATAAGATGTATTAACTTTCATCCCCTTCATCTTGTTTATGTTAATATGCAAACCAACTAATTCTGCTTCAACTTTTAGTCTCTAGCTTTTCTTCCATATCGCAAAATTTCTGGGCTAACAGACAAATATCATCCACATAGTCCAGATCTTCCAATCTTTCCTTCATACTCCACTGTATTCCCCTTTTCCTTAAACCTTTCACTCTTTTCACTACTCTATCTAATATGAGCAGAAAAAGGGTTGGGGATAGAATACATCCTTGCCTTACACCATTTCTGAACTCTATAAAGTCTGAAAGCTTTTCTTCATGGGAAATTTTGCACTTAAATCCATCATAAAATATTTTAATTATTTGGATAATCTTCCATGGTATACCATATGATTGCACACAAGGTTGAAATTTTATTTTCTTTACCTGTATATCTTACAATACAAGCCTTATTACATGTTGTGCTAGTGCCTCTGAAGCAAAAATTTGTCATAGTAACATTCATGAACACAACATCTGACATGCCTGCTTTCAATTTAAATTAACAGTTTCGTGTGAACGTTTCAAAATACGTCAGAATCACTGATCACTGGATATGTACAACGACATTTAGATTCTGCATATGTTTAGGGTATGCACCAAGAAAGAAGTCGCGAAGTAATAACAAAAATTCATAACATATTAAATTATGTTACTTCTGCCTTCTTTGTGTGACAGTGAATCCTCAATTAACTGATCTAACTATCTAACTGAGAGGGGAGTTTGGATCAGAAAAGCCACTTAGTTGGTTGTTTAAGGTCTGCTTCCTAGTCTGTAGTCTACGACTAGCCTAGAGGTGTGAATCCAGGAAGCCAAACAACCGCAATATAGGCAATGTTTTAGCACAAAAACGACACACACATAGTATGCTTTTAATATATAATATTAAAGTATTTCCAAAAAACATTTTAAGGCCAAAATATGTCAGGAGATTCTGCCTCTTTGGCCTTTGTCATGCAGACCTAACCAGGCCTACGCTAGCCTAAGTGTCATTCCTTTGTAAACGTAGTTCTGTATGTAACATTACTGGTCCCAATAAAAATACTGTGTAATATGTCACCTAAATGCTAAAGATAAACTTTACACACAAATAATTTGGAATTGCTCTTTTTTCAGTCGGTCAGAAGGGTAGGTCTTTCAGTTTGGACATTGGTTGATTAGTTGGATAACCGAGGGTTAATTGCTGGCAGTTCCTTCTGAGAATCACTTTAATAATTCGAAGATACATAAGTTTTATAGCTCATTCATTCCTATACTTTGTATGCATCTGTGGACTTTACAGCAAGAGTGTGAATATGACAGCGTGGTGGTACACAGCAAGATGGGTGAGGATTTGATGAGGAGGCATGGTGTCTACTGTGGCTCTCGGCTACCTGGTCTTATCACATCAGAGGGAAACAGCCTTCGTGTTGAATTTAATTCTGACAATTCAGTACAGAAATCTGGCTTTGCTGCTGTTTTCTTCACTGGTAATTTTATTCATATTCCTACATATAAAATTATATTATTTTTTACTAAATAATTTAAAGTGGAATTGACATCTCGGTACCCATTCTGGTTACCCTTTACGGAACATAAACTTTTTTAATAAATAGGTGTTCATTAGTGTGCACACGAAAAGTCCTTCTTTCTTGGAACCCAAAGATGCATCACTGTTTTCATTTTATCCTGAGTTAGTTGTGTCCAGGTCATGCTAGCACACCTTTTTTCTTTAAAGGATATTGTAATATTTCTGGCCACATATTCGTATATAGTCCGTATAGTAAATGACAAGCACAGGGACATAACCTTTTATGTGCCACAGATCATGAGATCTATAGTTCCTCTGAATTGATTACTCATTAACAACACTTACCTTCCTACTGATGTTGTCCCTTCTGAATAGTCTGCTTGGGACTTCATGCAGCAAGTCAAGTAATTGTGCTACTGTTTGAAGAATTTTGTGAAGTGTGCTGTTTGCAATTAGACTAGTGCCCCAAGATTTTATTTGGATCATGATGACATGAGTAATGAAATCTAATTCCCTTTCAATCTGTCATGATTTTCAGGAAAAAAGGAAGTTCCAGGGCACTAAATCTGGTTAGCAGGGAGGAGCTGTAGGACAGTCATTTTATTTCATTAACAGATAAAACAGAGGGACAGGTGTGGGGAACATATTTGGTGGCCAGCCATAACATGTACAGTTTGTGTTAGTAAGGGGTTACGTTTGTGTTTCAAAATGCTCTGAACTGACCCAACTACATTTCCCAACATGCTAGCAAATTCTAGGGTAGTGATCCTTCTGTTTTTCAGGACAAGTTCCTACACTCAATCCACATTTTCATTTGTTTTGTTCACTGCTTGACATCCTGGGTGTTCGACATCTTCAAGAAACAACATACTGCTCTGAACTTGGAAAAATCACTTGAAACTTATGGTCTATCCCTTGTCTCCTCTCCAAAAGATACTGTCAATTTTTTTAATATTGTGTGGTTTTTCCTCAAATTTCAAGCAACATTCCATGCAGGCACACTGACACTTACTACTTATGCCAAAATTGGAAATTAACAATATGCACATGTACTTAATGAGACATTACTCAATGATCACACATGCTACAGACTTCTTCCACACCAGTAATATGCAAAATCCCTCTTTCTACACTCAGCAATAGTGTCATCTAATTGTCAGACTGGAAACTGTCTCATTGACACACATATCTCCCATCAGGTCTGTTCCCCTGCAATTGTACAACTAGAATGTTACATGTATTTTCTCATTAAGAAATCTCTAAATCTGCAATTTACTAGGGTCTAGAATCTTAAGACATAACTTTGTATTTTATTATGATTGTTGTCTTCTGGGGGCTACCGGCTGCCTTCATTTCCCACCCTGAAGATGGAGACAGCAGAATTCTGCAAAACATTGGTACCCATCCAGAAGTCTGTAATTTTGATACTGCTGTAAAAACATCAAACTTTAACCACATTTCTTTATTTGCTACAGACATTGATGAATGTGCGACTGACAATGGAGGTTGTCAACATGAGTGTCGAAACACCATTGGGTCGTATACATGTTCCTGCCATAATGGTTTCATGCTGCATGACAACGGACATGACTGTAAAGAGGGAGGCTGCAAGTATGAGATCACTGCACCTTCTGGAACCATCTCATCACCCAATTATCCTGACTACTACCCAAGCCGGAAGGACTGTGTTTGGCATTTCACTACTACTCCAGGACATCGAATCAGGCTGGTAAATACTGTAGAAATAAATGGTTCTTGAGTTGGAAACAAGCTACTAAATAAACTTTTAGGCTTTCTTCATCAGTTAACTTTTAACACTGTGAACGTGAAATTAATTTAGTAATTTACAGTATATGAATTCAACTCCTCCTGCAAGGAATAACATTCCATCTCTATTACAAAGACAAATTGGCCAGTGCTGTTTAGGGAAATAAACACTGTTCATTTTGAGAATCAAATGAATTATAAACTCACTTAATCTTTTAAATTTATGTTATAACACATGTAACTTTTTCGTCTGGGTCTTCTCATCATAATTCATTGCTGATGGAAAGCTGCAAACTTTTGATTTGAATTGTCATGTGGCATAAAGTTTGTATTCACTTCTGTTTCAAAATACACTTGGAGAAACTACATGTAGGTAAGATTTCTGAATGAGACATCTTACATTAGCATGAAAGGCAGACAAAATCTCTAGTAATAATCATACAAAAGTATCACAAATTCATAGTAAAAAAATATAAACAATATATCTAAGAACATCTTAGGCACCTATGCTGATAAACAATAATATTTTCATTAATAACATAGCCATGACAGGCAGTAATCAAAATGATACAAGCCTTGCTTGGAGTGAATAAAATCGTAGAATTTTGTGTCATGGAGCCACAAATGCAAAATTTCACACAAAGAATGTATTTACACTTTTGTCTACATGAAATTACCTTACTTTTGTCTTTAGGGCATAATAGTAACTACGTGTAGTTACCATCTGTTGTAATATTATAAAGCCATGAATTTTGCTCATACAACATATTTGTGTTTCACGTGATTCTCACATCAAACGTTGATTATTTCCTAGTACAGCCTTAACAAGTTCGTCTTTTGTAATAGAGGTACATTGTGCTTTTTCGCTAAGAAATTCGATTTGTCAACACCACTTTGATGAATGTCATGTTTCAAATGGTTACAGTACAGCATGTAGTTCTTAAGAGTTAACTGCTGCTAAACAGATACAACAGTTTGTTTTCTTTAAAATATAAGTTGGGATTTCACAGTAAGAACAGAATAGTACCGGTACCATTATTTATGAACGACCTGCATTAAGTGGAATTCTACTGACATAACTTCATATGCTAACTCAGTTAATTGTCACAGTTTATCTTAAATTTTGAATCTATTCTGCCATTCAAATTTCCTATTGATATAGTAATTTTTTATTATGACTGCAACATATCTTCGGTGACTGGTGAAGCTTGAGTCCACATTACACATTGTTTCCGCATTCTAGATATTCAATGAGTTTGAACTGGAGCCCCATCAGGAGTGTGCATATGATCACATTGTGCTATATGATGGTGATTCCCCAGAATCACAAACACTAGGAAGATTCTGTGGCTCCAAGCCGCCACATCCAATTATTGCTACAGGGAATCAGATGTTCTTGGTCTTCAAATCAGATGCATCTGTACAGAGGAAGGGCTTCTTTGCAAGTCACACAACAGGTATAACTTCTGAACGTGATAATTCACTGTTAATGAACATCAGATATTCTCCATTGTTTATAATGGAGAATCTAATGGATTATCATTCTACATGATGTTTAAAGATTAGGGCAAATAAAACAATTAAAATCTTGGTTTAAAAGCCACATCAAACTTCACTCAAAAACTAGCATTTCAGATCCTGTGCTATCGTCAGTATCAAGATCGATGTTAATCAAATATGGATTTGTTAATACTAAAACTGGTAGGTTATGATGAAGTTGTAAGATACTTCGTCCTGGGTCCCAGTTAAAATACTGAAAATGGTTAAACAGAGTGCTTGATTAATAAGCCTAGCCATCAGTTCATGAATAGCTGCTTGCAGATGGCCATATCTGATGGCCTGAATCTGTTTCGGTACAGCATAGGTAAAAATAAAGCAGAATTGCTGTGCAGACTATATAAGTTGTTATTCCTATCCAGTGATCTGTGTTCTGTCACCTATATTGCTTTGAAGGGCACTATTTAAATACTGTCAGTATTTTGTCATGTTGAATTGTGAAGAAGCACAGCGAGAGTTGGGGCTGCATTGTTTGCATACATTAGAGATAAGGAGAACAATAAAGCATTCCTATCTCTGAAAATCTGATCAATTTTCAAACTTAACACTTGTAATTCAAATGCAGCGCACATTCAGTTGGCACCAGCCATGCCAGAGAAATAGGACTATATGCATATTTATGTTGTACTGGCAGCTTGTGGTGGACACCTGCAGGCAACTGACCGTGTCAAACATCTGTATTCACACTCAAAGTATGGTGACCACAATTATGAAAACAGAGCTGACTGTGATTGGTCCATTGAGGCAGAACCTGGTCGCAACGTACATCTCACCTTCCTGACCTTTGAATTGGAAGATGAACAGGACTGTGGTTATGACTATGTTGAGGTCTACTCCGGTCTTGATGCCAGTGGACCTTCATACGGCCGTTTCTGTGGAAATTCGGTGAGTAAATAAATTTGGTGGAACTCTCTTTTAATGTTGCTTAGTTTAAGGTTTTCCTTATTTAAAGATTAAATCCAGTTATCCCATATCAGTAATTTCAGTATTCAATGATTTCTCAGTTTCATTTTAAAATGTAATAAACCAACAGAAAAACAGCCAGGAATGCTTAGGATGTTGAGCCACAGCTGCTGGATTTTAGAATTTACACAGAATTGGCAGTGCTGTCAGTTTTGCGTCCAGTATAAGTACTTCAGTATTCAGTAGCTAAGCATAATCACATTAATTCTGCATACTTTTCTACCATCTTTTAATCATGTGACAGACCTGAGTCTGCACAACCCTTCAAAATTTATTTCTCGTATCAGGGTTTCTACTCTGATCCAGCACTGGAATCATATTATAATGATTCCAAGTTCCTTTTGCCTAATTGTGAGTGATTTTTTAATACAGCCATTACCACTGCTTACATTTTAGTGTTACTTCAGTTATCATATATACCTGAATTATGATAAGTTTTTCATAATTCATATCTGCAAACCAGAGAATTTCTTTCTAATTTTTCACAAATCTCAACATGGTCTGTATAAGTATTTTTCCCAAAACTGAAGATACTTAAAGGAGTCCTGTCATGTGCAGGGGGTGGGGCTGTTTTTATGGTAATTTTTTTTTTTAACTCTTGTTTTCTTCAGTACATTACAACATTCTAGAAACAACGCTGTACTTGACTGAGCAGTGTCTAGAACTATGGAAAATGCAGAGAGTAAATGGTGAATAAGAAATGTGTGTGCCAAGTTAAAGAGAGAGAGAGATATGAGTGTAACACAGAAACAGTTTTATAGGGCAGTGCATAATTAATGTGGCACCTCATTCCTCCTTCATGCAACACATGATTTTAAACAACTTATTATTTGACTGCATCCATTTAATATCTTTAATGTGGAGTACTCATACTGCTGGCTGGTGGCAGTATCAGGTCATTTTTCACTTGTGGCTGAGATTCATCTTTCCCTCCCACTCCCTTTCCCATTGATTCTTGAATGAGGGATATATTGTTGTAAATGAGAAAGTAACAAGGTAAAGCTAACAAAAGGTATGGTTCATAGCAACTCTGCTAACACTTTTCCATTTTCATAGATATGTGAATGCACTGAAATATACCAGTGTAACTTACTATATTTCCTGTGGTGCTGTGACCCAATACAGGCCAAGGCCTCCTAATTCTTGAGGTTTCTAACTCACACACAACAACTCACCATAGTTGGTAGGACTCCTCTGGAGAAGTGATCAGTTCTTCGCAGATGCCTACCTGACAACACACAACAATCATAACAGACAGACAGCCATGACCCCAGTGGGATTCGAACCTGTAATCCCAGCAAGCAAGCAGATACAGTCCCAGGCATTAGGTTGCGCAACCACTGGAATCAGCAATTAACTACATTCAGAGCTGTAATATCTAGCATTGGATAATCCAGAAAGATCTGTTAACAATAAAGTGACTAAGAGGGTCACTAATTGCAACATTCCATCAACTGGTATCACAGAGAACTGATTCTGAGATATTAGTTATTAATTAATTGTGCCTTGTTGGTTTTTTCATATTATACAGAAGGTATATAAAATTGTTATATATTTGCAGACTTTCATAACTTGTGTTTTATTTTGGGAATAAACAAATTGGGGTCACTCATCCAACCAGATTCTTCTCCATGTAACTATAAAAAAAATTAGAAAAGTTCTTGGGTTTGCACAATATTGAGTGTTAAGACTGTGGTTGTTTGTGTTGTAACACCATGTATATAAATATCAACATCTTCAAGGTCACAATAGAGAAAGCAAGTTCCTCCAAAATGTTGATTTCCACCTCCTATGATATATAGCATCACAACTCAGAAGCTCAAGATCTGAACTAAAAACGTTTTTTGTCCACAGAATCCCACTGACATCATCTCTATGAATGAGGCTCTTCTAGTCCGTTTTCGTTCAGATGATACTATAGTGAACAAAGGGTTTTCTGCTGCATATGTTGCCAATGACCCAATAGGAAGTGAGGAGATGGCAGACAGACTAGCTCAAGAGGAAGAGAAAATTCAAGATGGGTAGGTGGTTATGGTCAGCATGAATGAAAAGGTGCACACTTGGTACATGTTGGGATAGCAATTTGTCTTGTCAGACACAAGGTGGTTGGCTCAGTTGGAACAGAACTTGAATAGATGGAAATAATGAAGCTTTAAAAGATCTCATATGTTGCTATATTTAAGGAATATCCCAAGACATATGTAGTATCCAAAGTACAGTTCCACAGTTGAGAGTTCTATCAACTTGCTTGCATTATAGCTACTTCAAAGCTCTGAAAGTACTGGTAAAGAAATGTTTTAGAGACATTTGTTTGTCATTACTGTCAATGTCCCTCAGATATTTAGGGTTCCTTGGGATGTTAATACCAGGATAAAACATATCAGCAGGTAACATTCTTACACACATGGTATGTTAGAATTAATGGCAAGCCATGACATTTGTATAAATTCAGAGCGCAATTTTTAGCAGTGTTCACTCTTCGTATTTAGGGTTTGTATATAATAAACTGTGCCCTTCATTCACACAACAGTTCTTCAATAACAAAGAAATCAAACACTAAATGTTTTCAGGTTTTCATGATTGTTATTCAAATTATGGTTGTATTTTGTGTTTCTACATCATGAAGTGCTTAAATTTTCCTCTGAACTGTTGGAACATTTAATCATTAGCCAAAAACAACCACAGTTTGAAGCTGCTTATCTTTATGATGTCATCAGTTACTTGATTAGGTGAGTTGTTCTTACATCCAGATCTATAAATCTGAGCAAATGGCTATACCATGTACCAGTTATGTTGCTGTTTATGATGTGACCACATCGTACTTTCCTGACCATGGAAAATAAATGACACAAGCAGTTAAAATGTGTCCATGAAGAGTGCTGTAAGTGGTTCTAAAACCCCAGAAAATATCAAAGGGAGCTACTACTCTCATCCATGCTTTTGGAGAATATCTCCTCCACCCCTCTTTCCTTCCCACCATCTCCTCCACTGGCATCACCTTCCTTTTTACACTTACTATAAGACATACTGCTTATAACAGTTTTTCAGTGCATAATACAACCATCTTGTGCAAGCACAGTATGGCAACCCAGCTGATCCTAGCAGTACTATCTCTTCCATACTAGTAATGGGCGGAGGCAAGATTTCCCAGAGCTGTGATAATAAAACAAATTCTCTAACTCTTACCATGGATTTTTGATTTATCAGTCATGTTGTATAAGCGAGATAGTTGTGCTGGATATTCTTCAAAGCATCAGTTATGTTGGTTTTGGCACAGCGGCAACCAAGAACTCCTGAAAGCATTTACAAGATTTTCTCTTCCAGTACTTGCAGTGATCAACATTCTGAAAACTAAATAATATTTTAAAAATTCAACATTCATTAAGCAGGAAATTTAACAATCCATAACACCTTGGAGGAATATGAGTATCATTGTGTAATGATATAAGTCAGTGTGCTGAAGGCATCAGCAGAAATATGACACATCATCTTCACAGTTTTTACAGGCAGTATGTGCAAGGTTCATGTAATTTGGACAATGTTAGTTCCAAGATGGTGTTGAATTTATAAGTTTTGAAATAATTCACATAACTGTATAATTGAGAATTGTACCAACTTCTGGACATAACTGAATACAATTAACCCATTTGCTGCTCAAAGTCCTGAATATTCACCACTGACAACTCCTTCTCCTCATAAAGAAATCCATATATCATCCAACTTTTCAATTCTAAATATAGCATCAGTCATGCAGAATAAATTTACTGCATTTTACAGTTAAAACTGTTAGTTACTCTTGTAAAGACAGATGATTGAGCACAACAAATGAAGGTGGAAAGTGGGCAAGAATGCCTATCTGTTTCTTTTTCAGTGCACATAGAATTGCCCTGTGATGTTGCCTGCAGACATCCCATTCATAATGTACCCTCTTGAGGAGTATGTTTCATACTGAAACAGCAGCACTGTAAAGGAAATGTATTCTTAACCCCTGAAAACAACTTATTCCCAATGCTCCCAATTTCCAGATGAGCACATCTTTGTTTGAAGGTTCCCAGGCTTTACCAGCTTCAACTTCTGATAAGAACAGCATGCAGAGTGAGGTGAATATGGATCATTGGTGGAACCAGATATTAAGAGGTTAAAACTTAGTAACACGTCACCTATTTTTAAATTACTAAGGTCTAAATGATGCAAAGAACTTGGGTTACACATCACAAAGAAGACACTACAAACCTGTTATCAAATCAGTGCAATAAATCATTTACAGGAAAATAAAATTGCAATCGTTTGTTCTGTATACTAAATGAAAGTAACAAATATTCTCTCTGGATGCAATTGAGAATTCTTTAATGTTTCAACAGATGGTGTATGCAGTTACCACTGTCTAGTACATGGTTAAAGCAAGATGCCTATGCATCAATCAGCATGGCGATTATCATCAATAGTTATTATTTTTGTGAACTTACGAACAATATTCCACATACGATGCATCAAATTTTCTTTATCTTCTCTTAGAAATAAAAATGATACCAGTCTAAACACCTGTATGATAACTAAAAGGTTATCCAACAGCAAGACCTTAGAAACAGAGAGGATATTTACAATGAAGAGAGAAATGTATCTTGTGGATTACACATTTTCATTTCTCAATCCTTTTTAGTTTGTATACCTTAGGGATGCTGAATGTCATTATTTCACTTATATGTATTGCTATAATCAACCCAGTGTTACTGGGCTAGTAAGTTACGACAGATATCCTACTGCATACCGGTCATAAAATATGTTTGCCTCCATTATAGCTAATATTGTCAAAATTACGCTCTGGTAATAATGATCAACTTGAATACACCAAGACAGGCATTTCAACATAAAAAAAAAACCTACTTTTTGTGGTACAACTTCAGACTTTAACTTCAAATGGGGCTTTTCTGTTAGGCAAAACATTTTTGTTGTATAAAACTACAAGGGTCCTGCAGGCAACATGTATCAACCTATTTCTGCAGACCATCATCAGGTCTACATACATTATAGAAATAATTTAGAGGTGGGTCTCATTTTATGCCAGGGTTATGTTCCTGAAATACAGTGCGCAAATCAAACACAAAATTCCCATTCAAAACTGTGTATTTCCTGAGGATATGGGGATTTACAGCCTCATTGTATATAGTGTGTGACTACCACTATTGGATGTATGGACCTGTAGATTATGTATCTATTGTATATACCGTATGTATACATTTCCATACAATATATTTATTTCTATTGCAATAAAAATGTAAGAAACTCAAACACATAGCTTTGGTATGGTTAATTCTGCTTGGACTGTGGTAGTCTTGCTACACAAACACTTTAATTCCTGAATTGGCACTAGCTGTAATTCTGTCATCATTTTCACGAATTATACAAACACTAATATGAGCAAAGCTTACATTTTGGCGTATGTTAACAATTAGCTCATCTTTTTGGAGTTGGCTTATTACATCTAATTTCTCCTCAATACTAAACGTCTTTCATTTATGTTTCACTTGGATTGCACTGAGTGATGTAGATTTATGTTTCTCACCCATTTTGTTATCAAAAGCCAATACTGTTGAAGGGGGAACTACATCAGCCACACGATTATATCACCAATGTAATCAGTCACTACACATGATTGATGGCATGACAGTGGCATCACTTTCTGCTAGCCTCAAAAACAAGGCAAGTGTGGCCAGGGATCGTCTATGGTAAATCGTGTTTTACCAAAAAATATCACACATTGTCAATGCCAAATCATGTTAAAGCAAAAGTTATTGTGCAAATAAATTTTCAAGTTGCATTAAAGCAAAATCACATAAAATGAGAACTGCCTGTACTTGTATTCATTTCTAATTTATTAATATGTATTTCCATATGACATGTGACAAATGTTTTAGGCACAACTATTGCTTGTTGGTTTTCAGTCATTGCAATAGGTATATATGTACATACAAAATTGACTGAGAGGGCCATTTCGTTTCACTATGTCATCAGCCAGCAGCCAACACCATTTCTGAGAGTTCAGCCATAAATGTTGGCATCTTGTTGGCTTTCTTTTATTATGTATACACAATATTACAAAAATATTGATGAAAATGGAATAGAATGTGAAGCAGGGAACACCAGACAGGATAACAAATGAAAAAAATTAAAAGGCTGGTGTGTCCATAGGGTTGCTAGGTACACTAAGATACACATTCATGATAGTATTCTAATTTCCAGAAATTACAATAACTGGTAAACTTCTAGAGGTATCAGATATCACAATTTCTACTGTACTTCCATTTGGAATAACTGTCTCAGCAGTGGCTGGATTCTGTAAGTATTGTACCTGTTCACAAGAAGGGTGATAAAACTGTTTGTAGCAATTATGGACTGTTACCAACTGCATAAAAACTTTTATCCAACATTTTCTGTCAGTGTTAATTCCATACATCCGGAGAAATACGTGAGTATCTGCTCCGAGAGTCTGGTGGCCTTGAAAGCCCTTAAGGCCATTAGAACAACGTCTCCACTGGTTTACCAGTGCCAAAAGGCGTTGAATGATATCTCTATCTGGCATGTGGTGGGCCTTTTTTGGGTCCCTGGACATGCTGGAATACGAGGTAATGAAATCGCCAATGGGCTCACAAGGGGCGGCTCTGCTGTGAGGTTTCATGGACCTGAGCCGGCCCTGGGGTTCTCTAGGCGTGATTTACGAAAGAGGCTCGGTCGCTGGCTGGTCAACTAGCACGGGATCCAATGGCGAGTTCTTGGTGATACCCAAAGGCAGGCACGGGAGCTCATCTCAGGACCTAGTCCGGGTACCAGGGCAAAATTTATGACCTTCAATAGGATTCAATCCAGCGTTGTAACTGGCCTTCTAAAGGGTCATAACACCCTGAGGAGACATCTCTACCTACTAGGGCTGCATGACAACCCCTTGTGTAGGAAGTGTGGGGTGAGAGAGGAAACCTCAGCTCACATACTATGTGAGTGTGAGGTTTTGGCTTCACTCAGACACGTGTATCTGGGTTCCTTTTTCTTGGAGCCAGAGGATATTAACAGTTTAGGCTTGGGGGCCATCTGGAACTACAGTAGGGTTGTGGGGCTCCCATGATTCAATATGGGGCACAAAGGACCCGTCCTAATCAAGGCCTAGGTGCATCGGGGTTGAGAGGCCCTGAACCCCAATGCTAATCTATCTATCTGTCTGTCTGTCTAACTCCATACATAGAAGAAATTTTGGATCTCTGTTTTGGATTGAGTTATGAGGGGGATTAAATGGTTTCCATTCAGTATAATTATATTTGTTTGCATGGGGAGTCTTGGATAATGTAGTCAGCCTAGTGACTTTGCTGTGGGCTGGATGACTGAAATATGATCCATCCATTTCCAACAGGAACAACAAATTTTTCTCCACTCGAAATTGTCTAGACTGTCTCCTGGGGCCACATATCTTCCTATTCAATGCACATAACAGGTTCTATACCCTTAGGTAGGTAATCTGGGCATGGAGCTGACAACTCACTTCCATCTCCCGATGCATCTTCACGGCATTCATGGGGACAACTTGAAGCTGTGTTTCATGAAATACTTGCTGGTTTCATGTCTTATGTTTCTCATATTATATATTTTAATTTAGCTCAGATCTTGTAACCATTCCAAATTAACTTGCATCTTTCGATCTATAAGTTTGTTTTAGGTTTTTAGAAGTTAAATCACAAGTTACATTGAATACTGAGGACAAACAGTTAAATGAATATGTGACATAATCGGATAAATTACTTCAGCATTTTAAGCACAGTTGTTACGCATACTCATACATACCACATACTGTAATATTCAGAAAATCTGCATTGTGTCATATGTGTTTTGTATGATTCCCAGAGTAGGTGGCACTTATTTCCTAGATTTCAATTTTAAAAAAATTTAACATTATTTCTACTAAAATTACATTACGTTTATACAAAAGTTTCCAGTTTGCTTTCATTTATTTGCATCAATATGTGGTGAAATACACATGACTTGCATAATCCATGAATGAACATATTTTTTGTTTAATCATTGAAGATTGCTAACATAATTAAGTGACTAGTATACTGACAGCTGCAAAACTTGCAAGAAAATTTGGTCATTATTCTTTTTCCACTAGAAGAAAAGTCCTTTGCTTTGGTAAGTGATATGCCTTTCTTGTGTTAGTGGTATCTGTATTTATGTTCCCCCACTCAAAAATCTGTTTCTTCCACAAAGAAGGTGAATTCATTCTCCCTGAAGGGAGGTTTATTAAAATATCACAAAGTCATGACTGCTCTGCATGGTTTACATACACACATATAAACGCATTTCATTAATTCATCATACAGCCCTAATGGTTATAGGATATGTAACAAGTCATTTAACTTCATATGTGACCAATATACAGTCAAAGTCAATATTATACAATTTAGAAATCATTATTATGCACATATTACTGTCAGATTAAAATAGCTAAAAATAACAAATAAAACCTGTCATATGAATCTATTTCGTTTGAGTCATCAGTCCTTATCTTACAACAATAAACCTCAAATATTCACCAGGAGTATACAGAGAGTTATCAATTAGTTTTTTTTTTCTTCAAAACTCCTATAAGTGCTTCTTATTTGTTACTAGTTCAGCAATAGATATTGGTATGTAGGTGGGTCCATAAGTTTCCGGCCTGACATACAAAGACCGCGCCAAATGCAAAATGCTCTGAGGGATATATAGAGCCATCTATTGTGAGGTTACTGTATCAGTTTCAGGTGGCTACG
>Ga0123355_10005676_pt1 | contig 18331 bp, 16 predicted proteins | sample TergutEmb28metaG_3_FD_89872 | JGI IMG/M metagenome (GOLD analysis project Ga0123355, IMG submission 89872) | Embiratermes neotenicus P1 segment gut microbial communities from Petit-Saut dam, French Guiana - Emb289 P1 | ecosystem: Host-associated > Arthropoda: Insects > Digestive system > Gut ... | reverse complement strand
CTCCCCCTCTAAACGCTCTAAAGCGTTTCTGGTATAGTACGTAAATTTAAATGTCCCGTGAAAAAACTCGGCTCTTCTGCCCAGGCACTAGCGATTTAAATTGAACGGGGAAAGGGTTAAATTAGGTCTCATGTATGTTTCATCCAACTGAGAATAAAGAAATGGGCGGGGCATGTAGCACATATGGGGGAGAGGAGAGGCATATACAGGGTTTTGGTTGGGAAACCTGAGGGAGAGAGACCACTTTGGAGACCCTGGCATAGATGGAAGGATAATATTAAGATGGATCTTCAGGAAATGGGATGTGGGGGTATGGATTGGATTGAGCTGGTTGAGGATAGGGACAGGTGGCAGGCACTTGCGAATGTGGTAATGAACCTTCGGGTACCACAAAATGTGGTGAAATGCTTGATTAGCTGAAAACCTGTTACCTTCTGGTGTTCTGAAGTTGGACATGATGCAGTCAGGAGAAGATATTGGTGCTCAGGAGTTGGATATGATGCAGTGAGGAGAAAATAATGGCGTTCTGGAGTTGGATATGATGCAGTGAAGGGGCAACACTGGTTTTCTGGAGTTGGATATGTGTCCCAGGATATATTACCATGGTACACTTATTTGGAAGTTCCAGACATATGCACAGAGTGTTCCATGACCCTGGTCTTAATGTACAATGTACACCTGACAATGCACAAATGATGTGTCCTGTGTCTTCAAACCTAAATCATCAACCATGCGTACAAGGACACTGAAGACCCTTCTCAGCAGGAAAGCAACACCCAGACGGCAGTATGCTTAACAGAAAACTTATTAGCAAACAGTACATACTGTCATGAGTGTTTTTTGGAGTTCTGCCAGCTTCCATCGCAATAAACCCAATCTGCATATGAATTCTGAAAACCTGCTACCAACCTGCAGTAAGCCAAAATAAAACTAAATAGCCCCTGGATGTCATTCTTGCTTCATGCTTAGTGCCCTCACATTTCTGGACTTTGTCTATCATCTGATATTCCAAACACAACATGTCTGAAAAACTGGATCAGTTCAAATCCTCATTTGGCACCTACCACGTTGGGTGCATTAGAAGAAGCTACCCTGTCACTCCGCCACTGATTCAGTGACTAACATTAACTCTTTCAATTATTCACCTGAAGATGGAAAGCATTCATAAACCCATGTAATAATCACAAAGCCAATACTCCTTGAGGGTAATATACCAATGCCAGAACCCATTAGAACTCAAATGTTATCACCTGCATGCTCATCATGAATGGGTCAATGACTTTTAGTCAAAGCAATAAAAAGAAAATGCTGACTGCAGATCACTGTTTCTCACATACAGAACTCTATACATACATCAGCAAACACATGGTTTGATACACAGACCTTGTGTCTAAAGTCCTTGCCTGCTGCAGTTTTCTGCACAGTTTAGCTGGCCAGCCTCTTTCTGGTGGCCATTCAGGGATAAACACATAGTCCGCTTCACTTGTCAGTCCAGCAACCAGAGATAAATACCTAAAACCCCAGACACTTAAAATTACGTAAATCTTCATATTTCTATTAACATCCACAAAAATGTGGCTTATATAAGACATGATGTAATTCTGAGTGTATCATGCTGGTCAAAAACCATGTCAAATCATAGCACACAAGGTTGTTAAAAAATAATGCATTACCCTTAAATGTATTTTGAACAAACAATATGTCTACAAACTTTACATTTATAGCAAAAACACATGTTTGAATAAATCTGGTTTTAATCCCATGCATGCACAGCCTGTATCACACTGAGCATTTGTTCCCATGGACAAAATTCCAACTTCTATTACTCATGAGGTGCCCATCTCAACTCATGGCCAGGGTACCAACTATCATCACTGAGGATTTTTATGATGTACCTTGATCCCAACAGCCAAATGCCAAAATATTACATCAAAGGAGGCCACAACCACTGCACTGCACATCCTTTCAAATTCATTATTCAGTATCATCCTACCATCCAATGCTATTAGTCTGAGCTGCTGACAGAACCCTTAGAAAAACTACAAACAAATACTTAATTTTCATACTCTACTACCAATTTTGACAACATTCAAGCAATACAGGAATTCATCCCAAATTTTTTACAAACTTCATTTAATTTGTATAATGTTTTCACAAACACTGATGTTTCAGGTCACTGAAAGCAAGACAGAGACAGAGCACCTTACTTAACACAAACCCTTACACAGAGTCCACGAACAGCTCAATCTTTCTACAGTATACCTACCTCCACAGTCCAAAGAAATTAAGAAGAGGCAGTGAAAAGGCCAACAATTTGGAAAATCATAAAACATCAGCTACAGGTGAGACCATACCTTGACTAAAATGACAGTGCATGTACCTACAGCCCCAGCAGAATGGCAGTGGCCCCACTAAAGCCGACAGAAAATAAGACACTGGGTGTACTCAGGGCCCCAATAGAATGGCAGTGGTACAGCTAAGGCCCCAACAGAATGATACTGGCTGTAGTCACGTCCCAAAGGGCAAGACAGTGGCTACACCTAGGACCCCAGCAACATGACCATGACTGTAGCTATGGCCCCAAAAGAATAAGACACTGGTTATAGCTATGCCCTGAACAGGATATGAATGTGACTGTCAATAGGATGCCGCCGGAATATAACATTGACTGTAGCTACAGCCCCAACAAAATATAACACTGGCTGTAGCTAGGACCCCAAAAGAATATGACACTGGTTGTTGCTAGGTCCCCAACAGAATATAACACTGGCTGTAGCCAGGACCCCACCAGAATATGACATTGGAAGTACCTAGGACCCCACCAGAATATGACATTGGCTGCAGTGAGGGCCCCAACAGAATATGATATTGTCTGTAGCTAGGGCCCAAACAAAATATAACATGGGATGTGGATAAGGCCCCAACAGAATATGACACTGGCTGTAGCTAGGACCCAAAGAAGATATGACAAAGACTGTAGCTAGGGCACCAACAGAATAACACTTGCTGTAGCCAGGACCACTGTAGAATATAACAATGGCTGTAGCTACAGCCTGAACAGGATAGGACTGTAACCATACCTACAGCCCCAACAGAACCACTCCACCCACCCAGTCATAAAAGGCAAGTTTCTGGAACCAAGTAGTTTGTAAATTTTTCAACTTCTGTAAGTCCATGTCTCTGCACCTGTTTACATGCTGAATCCTTTTATGTTTCAAAATTCTGTCCATTGTGTTTTCTGCTGTTGTGTTAATATGTCTGATTTCATACATGTCCATTCAAGTGCATTTTACCATTCATCTCAGCCACTGTAATTCTCGCTGTATGTTTTACTTGCAATCCTACATAAAAGTGCCATTAATGCTAGGACATTATAAATTTGTATTCATGTGTGTTTCTGAACTTTTGATATCTCAAAAGCTTTGCCGATGAAGCTTACCACTTTAAAAAGGTTGGCAATGTTTGTATAAAGATCACTTCCTTTTACCAAATGCAAAGCTGTGAAATATTCCAAAACACCAAAAACATTCTCATGCTTTGTTTGGATAGCAAACTGCTGATTGTCACTGCACAATGTATTAATTTCTTTAGGGCAAACTACTGTACAGTTTACCTTCAATCACCGCAGTTCATGTGAAACAGAAAGATATTTTCAAGTATGATCATGCCAACTACAGTGTTAGTTCCTCAACACTGTAACAACAAAACATCTACATGATTCATAGTGTGAGAATATCAGTGAATCAATTCTGTTATGCGGAAGGTACATTCAGATCACAATTCGGCAGTCATGTCTCCAAAATGAATGTTGCAAAATCACAAAATCACACAATGTCAAACCTCACATAAGGCATGCATCACTAGTGGTGGGAAACACAAACAAACTGCATACGCGAGGTTCTCATACTGTGGTGTAAAGTTTGCGGCATACATATCAACTTCACTGGAGGGGGGGCCTATTCTGCATTTTGACACACGCTGATTCAAGTCCTCTGGGATGTTATGCCATACTGAATGATATACAGTTTTTATACACTTCACACTTTCCATTTGACACATAGTAGCATCCCAGAAGATTTGAATCTTCACTAACACCATTTGTAGAGTATTACAGTTCTGCATTACCAATGAAAATGCATGCATTATTAAAAATTGTTGCAAACCGTGCATCAGAAATGTGACTGAATGGCTGCTGTGCAATACATTTAAAAACACAACACTTCTTCTTTCTGGAGACAAAACTGACAGTTTTCACAGCAACCATCAAGGTCAATATTACAAGGAGCAGATGGCACATTTAAACTATGTTATATGTTGCATTTTAAAATTAAAATATGTGATCATTTTCCAAGACAAATATTTTTTTTTATTTTTAATAATAGATTATGTTTATTCTTCAAAAATAAAAGTGCCATCTCTGTCAGAAGGAAAGCACACTGTTTACCCATTACACCATCAAGCAAAGAATGTGAAGAAATGTCATGTATCTTCACATTGTATATACTGTGCATCATGTTCATAGCACTTTTTATCGACCAACACTTATGCATCATCCTATGTATACTAGATGACATACTAATTATTTCTCCAACGCATTTTGGTGTTCACTAACATCATCATCAGGGAGCCCTGTTCAACTTCAAGTTCTTTGAAACACATCAAATGATCACAAGCACTTGTTGGCCACACGCTACAAGATCTCACTTTTTTATACAGAATATACAACTCTTAATTATCATAAAAAGTCTTCACTGATGTGTATGTCTATTGAAATAGTTGAAAGTTTAAGCCAGTTTTCACACAGACTGCACCACTATGAATATCATTAAAGTGTCTTCACTGACGTGTCTATTCGTACAACAGTTAAAAGCTTAAACCACAAATGCACCATTCTTCTTTTTTTTTTTTTTTTAAAAAAACATTTTGACAATCCTCAGTTGTGAAGAAACTAACCATTTTAGTACACACCTTCAAAACTGAGGAACATCAACAATGTTAAAAAAAAAGAGTGGTGCATATGTGGTTTAAACATTTAACTATTTTACATACATGTCAGTGATGAGACTTTAATGATATTTAGAGTGGTGCATTCAGTGTGAAAACTGGTTTCATCAGCTATTTAATTGACATACAAAACAATGAAGATGCTTTTATGATAATTAAAATTTGTGTATTCTGTGTGAAAAAATGTTATCTTGTAGCATGCGGCCAACAAGTGCTTCTGATCATGTGATGTGGTTCAAGAAAGTTGCTGTCGAGTGGGGCTCCCTGAAGATGTCAGTGAACACCGAAATGCACTGCAGCTATAATTGTCAACTAGTACACACAAGATGGTGCATAAGTGTTGGTCAATAAAAAGTTAAATGTCATGTAGATAATTCTATTATGAACACATGTTATGAAATCACCATGGCAAATAAAGATTTCGAGTGCATTCTTCTGAGTTATGATACTACAAGACGTGTTCAAAAAAAGACCGAACTTTTTAAATAGAATGCCAACCAGCAAAGGGAGTGCGCTATGGCTACTGAGCACACCTAGCATCAGATTTTGACAACAAACTGCCATTTGCCCCTTTTCACTATGAGTATTTGTTGTTGAGCTACATCCGCTGAACTGAACACGTGCACAAGCTGTTTGTCAGATTAGTGACAAAGTGACAATGAAAAAGCTTGAAGAACGTGTGGGTGTGAAGTTTTGCTGCAAACTTGGTAAAAATTTTATGGGTATGATGTTGAAATCAAGATGCAATCATCGCAGTGGATGGGGAAAGGGTCTCCTTGAGCAAAAAAAGCACGGATGAGTTGGTCAAAGATCAAGGTGTTGTTGGTTGTGTTTTTTGATTGTAAAGGCACTGTCCATCATGAATTTGTATCGCATGTTCAGATGGTAAGCAAACAGTTATAGTGTGTTGGAGGGATGCTATGCGCAGGAAGAGGCCTGAATTGTGGGAAAACCAAACTTGGATGTTGCACCACGACAATGCGCCGGCTCACGCATTGCTCCTCATCCCCAGTTATCTAGCAAAACATCAGACATCCATTGTGCCAAATCCACCCTATTCTCCAGACTTAGCCCCAGCAGCCTTTTTCCTGCTTCCCAAACTTACAACCACTTTTCACACACACACATTCTTCAAGCTCTTTCACTGTCACTTTGTCACTAATCCAACAAACAGCTTGTGCACATGCTCAGTTCAGCAGATGTAGCTCAACAACTAATGCTCATAGCGAAATGGGACAAATGACAGTTTGTTGTCAAAACCTGGGGCTAGATGCGCTCAGTAGCCACAGCATGCTCTCTGTGCTGGTTGGCGCGCTATTTAAAAAGTTTGGTCTCTTTTTGAACATGCCTTGTATGTAACCTGGCAAGTGGTTAGCAACACTGCCTCTGTCTTCAGTACAGGAGCCATTCTATTGTGATGACTGAGGAAAAAGTTCCTGCAACACACTTCCACATACACACACACACAAAACTTCAAACAGTATCATAACCCAGAAGATCATAACACAAGCCTTTTAAGAGGATATTGTGCCACAGAAATTAATGAAACAAATCATACTTAAAACAAATATTTCAATACTACAACCTGCTAATAATTAAAATCATCTTTTGCCCAAATAATATTGCTTGTCTGTTATCTTATTTTCATTATACAACCAAAATGACATGAGAAAAAAGGCTATGGCAATTAAGGTTCAAATGTGGATGACAGTTTACCTATATACAGTGTCTGAAGAATGCCACATACAGGCAGGTCTCATTTTACACCGGAGTTACATTCCCAAAAAATATCGCACACAACGAACACAAAATTCTCACTTAAAACAGAGTATTTCCTGGGGACTAGGTGATTAACAACCTCACCCTATATAGTGTATGACTATACCTCTAGTGAACATTCAGAGCTGTAGAGTATGTGTAATGTATATACAGTACATGGTCCGACACAATAAAAATGAGACTAACCCTATAGCTCGGGAACCAAGAGTGGGAGGGGAGAGACAAGCACACGGCTATAGAACATGTTCTGACTGTTACAAGGCTCAACTCAATCGCTTTACTCAGTACAAGTGGACACATCTTCAAATATAGGTGTGTTCTTATCCTCGGTCAGAAAATGGTGGACTGCAAAAGTGAACGAGTTAGCACCGAGTTTCTTGTTAAAATGAAGAAATCCGTGATGGAAACTTTTCTATTATTGACTGAGTCTTATGGTGAAGATTGCATGTCTCGTGCATGCGTGTTTGAATGGCACAAATGATTTTCAGAAGGCAGAGAAAGCTTGAAAGATGATGATCACCTAGGCCATCTATGCACAGCTGTTACCGATGACAACACTGAAAAAGTGCAAGATTTGATTTGAAAAGACTGAAGGTTGGGTGTTCGAGCAGAAGCTGAGAAAGTCAATTTGGATAGGGAAAGTGTTCGATGAATTCTAAGGGAGGAATTGAACATGAGAAAGGTTTGTGTAAAAATGGTTCCAAAGTGCTGTCAGATGAACAAAAAGAATGTCACAAGGAATTGTGTTTTGACCTTTTGCAACGCATTGAGAATGAACCAGATTTGTTGAATTTGATAATTACTTATGATGAAACTTGGATATTTACATATGATCCAGAAACCAAGCAACAATCAATGCAGTGGAAGCCAACATCATCTCCAAAACCAAAAAAAGCACACATGAGTCAAAGTTCAAGGCCATGTTGATTGTTTTCTTTGATATCCAGAGTATTGTGATGGCAGAATGGGTACCCAGTGGCCAGACGGTAAATCAGTAGTATTACAATGAAGTCTTGACGAAATTGCATGAACATGTGAGAAGGAAATGACCAGAATTATGGAGAAATGGGTGGATTTTGCACCAGGACAACACGCCAGCCTACAACGCTTTGTCTGTGAAGCAATTTTTAGCTAATAAAAACATCACTGTGCTTGAGCACCCACCCTACTCGCCAGACCTCGCTCCCTGCGACTACTACCTCTTCCCATAGATCAAGTCAGTGCTCGAAGGAACCCATTTTGTGTCAGCAGAAAAGGTGAAAGCAAAAACGGCAGAGATCCTCATCAGCCTTACAGAACATGACCTGCAGAATTGCTTTGAACATTGGCAGCATCATATGCAGCTGTGTGTCAACTCAGAAGGGAACTATGTTGAAGGCAATTATAGTTGATTTCCTGAATTTGTTTTATAGTTAAACGCACAGTCTTGTTTTTGTGTGTGTGTGTGTGTGTGTGTGTTGGACCTCGTATATTTTTCTATACAGTCTATACACACGTCTATAAAACATATTTATTTCTAATGCAATAAAAATGTAGGAAACTCATATCCAGTTTTTGGTAAGGTTCATTCAGATAGGACTGTGGTAGTCTTGCTCCACAAACACTTTACTCCTGGCTTCGCACTTTCTCTAATTCTATCAGCATTATCACAAATTGCACATATGTTACTACAAGCAAATATAACATTACAACATTCGTGAACAAACTGTTCACCTTTTTCAAGTCGGCTTATTACATCTAATTTCTCTTTAATACTGACTGTCTTTCACTGATTTTTCACTTGGATTTCACTAGGTGATGCAGATTTATGTTTCTTAGTCATGTTGGTAACAAAGCCAATGCTATTGAAGAGAGAACTATATCAATTGCGTGATTATATCACCAACATAATCAATCCATACACATGACTGATGGCATGACAGTGATATTACTTTCTGCTGGCCTACAACACAAGACAAGAACGCCCACAGATCATGTGTGCCAAATCGTGTTAAAACAATAATTATTGTATACCATCTATGCCAAATGGTGTTAAACCAAAAAGTATTGCATAAATTCAAAAAGTCATGTAAATTTTCAAGTTGCGTTAGAGCAAAATCGTACAAAAAGAACTCATGTAAAAAGAGACATGCCTGTACTATTCCAAGAGACAGAGAAAATCTGTTACTGTAATAAAATTCAAAATGAAGACAAAAATACAAATAAAATAACCTAAACAAACACAATATGAGCTTTCTTAATGTGATTTCAATGATAAGCCATTCTAAAGATGATCTACACCACAAAGGTGGGGCAGATGAACATGAAACATTGCTATGAACACAGGGGAAAATAACACCTGGAGAAACACCTGCCTTGGTAATGAATCTGGGTACCTGCTGTAAGATGCCACTCAAAGACATACTGTATGCTAAAAATAACATGCTACACTGTGCAAACAGTTTAAATGTAACTCATGTAATGAACACATAAAAGTGGTGCTGCTGAAAGAAGTTAAATACCAGAATTGCTAGCAATAACAGTACAAGCTTTCAAATAATTATAGCAAGTCAGTCTTATGAACACATCTCTTAAAGACACCACTGAACCAGCCATCAGTCAATAAAATTGTGCCATAATGACAAACACACCAGTAAAAATGCATGCTGTTATGAAGGTCAGGTCGATAAGAAGCATAATCAGTGCCGGCAACTGATTAATTGGGTAACTGTAGGTTACTGTCACCAGTAACTAATATAGCATGATAACTTGTATATATGTCTTGCCTGCTCCAACTTGCTGCAAAGTTTGTTGGGCCAGTCTCTAGGGGGTGGCATTTCAGGAACAAAAACATAATCTGCCTCACTAGTCAAAGCAGTGACAACAGCCAAATACCTAAATGGGAAAATATTAACATTACTACAAAAACATTATAAATACAAGTAAATATCACGTACAGTACATAGTGCACGTTATCATTTTCATCATAAATTAATTAAATTCAGTCATGTCATTACTACTTTACACCAGTTCTATACCAACAAGGACCATTTTAAACACTCATGTATGCATTTAAATGGCCTGTTGCTGAGTGTGGCATGGCCTTTCAAGAAATCTCTTCTGTGGCTCTTGCAATCCATCATTTGCATAAGACTGTTAGCACATGCACTTGTGACTCAAATAATAGAAACATAAAAACTACATCTCGTTAATAAACAGCTGCCATATGGTAGCCAAATGATACAAACAGGCTACCTGCCTGCCATCTGTGAATAATGAGTGACATTTATACCACCTAATACAGTCAAGCCTGTCATATATAACTGTTGTTTGCAACCTATCCAACTTCAAATGAAAGAGAATGAACAGATATTTTCCTTTCTATATATCCGATTTGCAGGATAATAAGGCTACCTAAAGAAAAAACTGGTAAATCATACAAAACTGTTTTACTTATTCATAACTGCAATTTCACATAGAACCATTTCAAAATAAAAAACAAATCCCACACTGTTGCAGAATCAGTTACAAATTTATGCTACAACATTGAATTTAGTAAACCATATATCACTGTTATGAAGTAATCTGGAAAGTAAGTTATTTGTCAAAGGCCAAATACCTAGGAATTTGTAATGTTTATGCCAAGGTCAAAAAGCAGAATATCATACCATCAGCAAAGATAGTTACTGTTTCATTCAAGAACAATAAACTGTTATGATGAGGTACAGTGAAAAGCACAGCATTTACTGACAGCACACAGACTCATCAATAATATTATTATCCTCAAGGTGGTTGGCTGTTGCAGTCATGAAGCCCGACGTGATTCTGATGGTATACACCACTGTGTTACACACAAAAGGTAGGAAGGTTTGCTTCTGAAATGAGCAAGATACAGTGATCCTAAACAGTGATGTAAGACGAAATGAGGGAACTTGTCAGATTATGAAGTGTTGGTAACCTCATTTTAAGGGTGTAATATTTTTAAGTAATACATGATATGAATTGGAATTAACTTCATTCACACTTGCTCTCTTTCTTTCTCTGAACCCCATGCCTTTCAGCCTAGAATAAGGGAGACTGAAGGGTCTGATCTCACAACCCCTGTACTGTGAATTTATTTATATAAGCTGGTGGGACGCTACTGGATCAGTTCCCTGGACTCTGAGTTCGAGAGCCTGCTTCTTATCCCCCAACAGGCATAAAGTGTGATGCTCCAGACCCAGCATTAAGTACTGGAGGGTTGGAACCACTGTTTCACAATAGTCATTGTTCAGTAGGAGGTCCCAAATTACAATCCTGATACCTTCATGGTATTCCTCAGGTCCACCAGACAAACAGGAGGCACTTCACATTAGGCCATGATCACTTCCACATCCTTCCCATTTCATTCTTCATTAATCATTCTACCATCCGACACCATAAAATGTGACCTCTCAGCAATGTTGTTAAACAAACCATTCATGAAATTAGATCATGTAACAGAAGTTTAGAAATAAGAAATGACTGTTCATACAAATTTTACACTGATATAACACAGAAGTAATAGTTTTAAACCCTTTCATAGTTTCTCTGCAATTCTGCCTTATCTGGTTCACCTAACACCCACTTTTGTTGGCTACTGAACAATTGAGACTAAACATAACATGTGGTGTCGAATGGTGGTATAACCATAACATAACTATTCTATTAGCAAAACATCAAAATCACTTTTAGGTAGCTAGTGAATAATAAAGACCGAGTGTAATATACAGTGTGTGGACATAATGGCATGGCAGAACATCTCACCAGAAGTGTTTGGAAAGAGTTTTTTAAGAAGCTCTGTACATTCAAACCAATGGATGGGACTGACAATATGTTGTGGAATGGCAGTGAAAAGAATGTGCATGTTAGGAGTGAGTGTGAGGAAGATCAAGGCACTGACTGTGAAGATAGAGACAGTGACATAGATTTGTAAAGGCAGATATAATATGACATGCTCTGTGTATTAAGTGTGTAAATTAATAGTAAAATATTTTTCCCTAGCAGACATGCTTTATTGGGGGGGGGGTCATCATTGTTTAGAGTTGTCTTGCATTCAGGTCAATGTGGTACATTTGGTTAGACCCTGAATAACAAAGACTGAGCGTAAAATGTGGTTTATGAATAGTGGGATCATCATCATAATATGACTCCTCTATTAGAAAGAATATAGAACTACTTTTGAAAAAACACCTTTGAGTGCATAATAGATAAAGTACTTAACTCAGTAATAATCCACTTAAATTACTGAAGCTAGTACGCACACATTCAAATTTAATGTGGTCCATATTCCTTGCAAACAACTGACCATATAGTATTTAACCCTTATCCTGCTAACGTGAAGAATATGGTGAGCTACAAACAAGGCTAGCAAAGGGCAAATGGGATTTAACTCGGCATTTAAAGGGTTAATCCAACAAATTGCTTGAGTAACCATAAATATGTTATTCTGTGATGCTTCTGCTACATGTTTCAGTCCCCATAGGCCATTTTCAGGGAGGTCACTCACAAAGGAATACGTTTATAATAAATGCTGACAAAGATGTGCATAAAGTTAAAATACAATGTTATCAATTAAAATGTTAAAAAGGAATAAAATGTAGATTAATTACAGGTATTTTACATCTCTTAATAATGTTACAATTAGTTGTAGACAAACATCTATGTCATTACTGCCATCTTCATGCTAAGAGAGGAATCATTTCAGAATAAACGTCAACACATAACAGTGACAATGGCAATAATGAAACAGATTTTTTTAAGTTAAGACATCTTGTTGTGTTTTCACATAATTAGTTAATAAGTAAAAGCCATTAATGCAACTTTATTTTTGGTAATTTTTATAGTAAAGTAATCAACATGACAGGGTAATCATCAGGCAAATCCTTGATAGAACACTTACGAAGATACACAATTACATTTGCTACAACAAGATCTCACTTTTTACAATTATGTTATATTTCATATTTTTTGCATGTTGCTTCTCTCATGACTTAAAATTTAGGTTAAAACAAATACAGTTAAACTGATGGAAGGTGGTGTGTCCACGTAGTTAGAGCAAAGTAGACTATTCTGTTGTTTATATCTCAATATAGAGATGTCTGTAAGGTCTGTTCAATATTTCAGGTGATGGTACGCAATTGTAAGCTCAGGCCAATCCCAGTCGTCATGATATTCATGTCTCTCCCTATTAGAAGCATTTGCAGATAACCATGTTTACTCATATTATTAAATGTTTCATAAATTAATTACTTATTATGAATTATGTGTAGGTATTCTTTTTTGCAGTAACAGTTTCTATGATTACTTATCTAATAAGGCCATTTCATCATAATTATATTCAGTATGTCTTATTAGAAAACAAACATTTCCTTCATATAATTTTGTATAACTCATGCAGTGCAAACTTCCATTCACGAAAAAAAAAAAATCCTCACAGATTTGTTAATCTTTCCAATCCTGCCCAGCCACACTATGGTCTTTAAAATGTACTTGTGGCTGTCCTTATGATTTGCACACAGGATGCTGTCAGCTTACTAAGCAGCACACAACACAGGAAAACACATCTTTTTGGTTACACACCCATTTGGTCAGGTATTTTCTGATTCCAACAAATTTGGTCCAGTGACACCAATTCACAGCTTTCATTTGGTAAACATTTCAGTGGTATTCTATTTTTTTTAATTCCTTAATCCTTCTTCCTATTTAACAGGTACTTGGGTTCATTCTCAGGGGTACAGTAGCATGCGGCTGACCCTCTACTTCCATCTAGTGCCAAGGTTAAGAATGTGCAGACATACTCCCCCTACAGGTATGCATGAAGAGGGACACCTTGAACTTTACACTGTGGGTAGAATGTTCCTCCAAAATAAATGGCCTGTGCAGATGGCATGGGTGAGGTTAACTCCCACCCTCACTGATTGAGTCCACATGTGACAATGTTACAAATATCTGACAGTTATTTTGGTACCACAGACATCAAAAGGAAAAAAGTGCTCAAAATCAAGTCAAGGGGTGAGAAACAGTTTCCTGTCCACTTTCATTTCTGTCACTGTGCCACATAACTGTACATTATCATGTCCACTTAGTCCCCTGCAGTCTTGAATAAATTGTGGTCTTAAAGCATTTACAAGCTCACTGCAAAAGATACTTTTTTTTCTAGTGGATCACACACATTTGTCAGTACAGTGAAACTTCTATCCATTGTTTCTTAACAGACCATACAAAAAGGAAACAATAACAGCGGGAAAACAACAGCTGCAGAACAGTTTTAAAGGCTTCACATTTATAGGGACTACAATAAATGAATAACACTTGCAGGAAAACAATGCAGAGGAGAAAAAATGGATGTAACTTCACTGCACTTCTGCAGAAAATTACTCTTGAATCACCTCCATTCCTACATAAAATGTACCTATTTTAGTCACTTGCTTGGTAGTAGCAAATTTTACATGTCTTATGGTTGGTGCTGTGCAGTTGTTAGTGTTACCAGAATATTTCAAGGACGGATATCAGCAATTTTTTCATAACATATTAAAAGCAATAAAAGGAACTGTTACAAAATGAAGACTAATATTAAGTGTATAGAACGATTACATAAAAATTTCATACACTGTTAAACAATTTCATTCTCGAAAACTGAGTTCTTATGTGCCCCTTACAGCTCCAAAAATGCAATAAGCACAATTATTTTCTGACATGCAGCATTTCAGACATTTAACACCATCATAAAACTCTGGCTTGGAAGAAAACTCCTGCATTTAACACTCCACCAACCAGATGGCCCTTTAATTAAATACCCCAAGTTCCTAGCTATTTTAAAGAATTCAAATTTTCAAATCCTCATTATTTTCTTACTTACAATTTGAATGAGCAGATGAAACCCTAAGCCCAGTACTGAGGAAACTGCATGTAGACAGTCTAGCAGTTTCTAAACTGAGTGGTACTTCTCACACCGACCATTTGTGAAGTGGAACAATGCACAATTTATAAATGCATTTTGTTTCACTTCTCTTCTTATGTGCAGCTCGCACTTTACACTGTCTGGCATGATACTACTTCCCCTCCCCACCAGCAACAATTTTGGCCAGCTTGTGTTTGCTAAAATCCATGGAGAGTCTGCCTGGGAGTCATGTTTAAGCCTTACTGGTGTTGGTTGTTTCTCTGGCAATTGCTATTCATCAAAACTCGACTAATTCGATACTGGACTTCTGATACCCGGAAACCTGTTATCTCTTGCAGGAAGTTCTTGTATATTATTTCTTGTTTGTGTTTAGTGTTTTGTACACAAAAATGCAGATTAGCAAATACATTCAGCCATTTGACAGTTTCCCCAGATCTGAGTGAAAAATGTGGTACTTGACTGCAATATCTACGTCCATCATGAATTTACTGCATTGAAAAACAGAATTAGGTTTCTTTATTTTGAGGTCTGTCCTTATGTTTTTCCTTCCTGTGTTCACTACCGTTGCAACATGCTTTCCATTCGCTCAAGTCTTCTGTCTGCCTGCACTTGGACTATTGCGTCACCTTTCCTCCAGAATGCTTACGGTCCTGTTTTTAAGTTGTTGGCTACACATTCTTGGTCAGGGGGAATGCCCCTTATTAGTCCTCACAGAGCCACAAACTCTCGCCTATCTGTCTAACAATATTTCAGCTGATCCCACACTTGCTTGACCGATGTGATGATTCTGGCTTAAGTTTCTGTTTAAAACTGATAAAACTGTGTCCTCCAACTTTAGCCCCTTGGCTGTACGTATCTTCATCTTAAAGAAATAACCTGATACTGCCTCACACACCATTCTGACCAGCACTCCATATTTTATTTCCCCTGAATAGCACATCCTAAATTTCAGGTGACCCCACCATGGGGTTGGGTAGTAAACTGAAAGGAATTTCTGTAGAAAATATTCATATACAGACTACTTTGAATAGCCTCCCTGCATCTTGTGTTCCCCGGTTTGTTTTATCATTAGAGCTACCTGGTACTCTACTTTCTTCCTCTTACTGTACCTGCCACTGTCACTAGTAAAAACTAAGGGACAGACTGAAATTGTTTACATGGAGGGGTTGTGAGGACCTCACTATCACCATCCAAAATTTCGGCTTCACAGTCCTCAGACATCAGAATATGTATCCGCATACAACTCACACAAACTAGCATCATCTTTCATAACACTCCTGTGCACAGCCATCATGGTTTCTACTGAAGGCAGTGACCAAAAAAAGAAAATACAGAAAGGTGTGGATGAATTTATGGTTGATTTGTTGCAATTGTATGGTTCTAACAATGTGGGGTCAGGAAGGGTCTGCATGTTTGTAACTTGAGACACAGCCATCCTGCTTCAAGGTGTTGATAACCATGACATAGTGATACAGAACAGCTCACAAATGCACGTATAGGACACTGTGTTTGAAAATGTCAAAACACATTACCCATCAACAACTCATAGCATAGCAATCACGTCTTTACATGCAGCCCCAAGACAAAGTGTTAACACAGTCAGCTAATAGTTAAAGAGGAATTTCACTGATCTGGTAGCTGAGTTAACAATCTCTGTCTTCATTACTTGGCAATTGGTATAATAAGTTGCACAAATTCCTACTCCTACTGTGATCAATAAAAGCTACACTACTACAAAGGTAAAGTACAGGAATCTGAGGCAGTGGAGATGTAGCTCCACTCATTCATAACCTCACCACTAGTAAAAGTCAGTGATCAGATTCATACAATGATTGCTTTACCCCTAGAGAAGGAACCAACAGTACCCAAAATAAAAAGGCTGGGTGTGCCCCAGAGCCAGTTTAAACATGTTGAAGAAGGAACCAATCACTTGCCACCTACCAGAAATGAGTCATCCAGCCCACAACCCAGTCAATATGCAGGATGCTATCCCAGCTCCTTAAATTCCTACAATTTCACAATATTTCCAAGGGGCACATCTGTAACAGAACAACTTCTCACCTCCCACAACAAATGCTGAATGGACACAAATAAAGCACACACATTCTGACACTACGGGTAAATAAATTTCACATACTCCAATGTGCTCTACCATCAGTACTTACCCACAGTGCCTACCCATCACTTCCATGATAAATGTACGTTGATGGGAATATGCAGTAGAAGCAATTGCATCAATTGCTTCAGTGATGCGATGCAAAGCAGAGTCCGTACCAATTGTCATGTCAGTACCACAGAAATCATTGTCTATAGAACCAACCATGCCCGCAATATGCAGATGCGCGAACTTTGTCTGCTGATCCTTCGTTATCTGACCTAAAATTGACAAACTTTATTATTCAGTTACCTTACAGTTCAACTTGAACTGCATTCCTGAAGAAATTAAGAGGCAATTGAAGTCATGAAATGCCTGCTATCATCCACTTCTTTTTATCCCAGTTTGCTCTTCAAGAATATAAAGATTAAAACATAAAGAACTACAGTTTTGTTGGTTGTTTTTTATGAGTGTGAGAAGTGGTCTCTCACAATCAGGGAAGAACATAGGCTGAGGATGCTCGACAATAGGGTACTGAGGAAGATATTTGGTCCTAAGAGGAAAAGGCTAACACAGGAGTGGAGAAGAGTGCACAATGAGGAGCTTTATAATCTGTACTCCTCATATACTACTATCTGGGTGATCAAATGAAGAAGAATAAAATGGGTGAAGCATTTAGCACTTTGGGGGATGGGAGAAGTGCATACAGGGTTTTAGAGGGGAAGAACTGAGGGAAAGAGACAACTTGGAAACATAAGCACGGACGGGAGGATAACATTCAAGAACTGGGATTGGGGGACAAGGATTGAATTGATCTGGCTCAAGATAGGGAGAGGTGGCAGGCTCTTGTGAAGGTGGTAATGAACCTTTGAGTATCATAAATTGTAGGAATTTCTTGACTAGCTGAGGACCTGTTAGCTTCTCAAGAAGGACTCCGCACCATGAAGTCAGTCAAACATTCAGTAAGCCAGTCAGTCAGTCAGTCAGTTGGTCAGTTAGTAAGTCAGTCAACCAGTCAGTTAATTTGTTCATTTATTCGTTGTCTGTTTGTTTCTTACAGTTCAACTTCAAATAAATTTTCAATGAATAAGTAACTCGAAACTGTAGCTTAAAACTGTTCATTCTGTGCACTGAGAATGTGTTTTACATAAAAATCCAACATGTGCACACCATACACACAGCAGTACAATTCTATTCCTCATACATGTTGCAGCAATTACATCTCATCATCAGGGAGTATATAAAACACATCAGGTTATACAAAATGTGTTAAATAAGATACAATTACAGCAGTAATACACATTTCTATCATAGTGATACCTGCAGCAAAAGTTATGTGAAACTGGAAGCAATACATCCCAGTAAAGCAATACTTGTACATCTTATGTTTATTGGACCGTGCATCATCTTGATAGTTGAATAAAGAGAGACCAACTTGATGTCACTTGCTTTAATATTTCATTATTTAATGCTCAACATGTTTCAGATGTTAATACATCCATCCTCAGGAGCTTGCGACTTATTTGTTGAGTTATTTCATGGGTTGTATTGCT
>Ga0123355_10005675_pt1 | contig 18331 bp, 14 predicted proteins | sample TergutEmb28metaG_3_FD_89872 | JGI IMG/M metagenome (GOLD analysis project Ga0123355, IMG submission 89872) | Embiratermes neotenicus P1 segment gut microbial communities from Petit-Saut dam, French Guiana - Emb289 P1 | ecosystem: Host-associated > Arthropoda: Insects > Digestive system > Gut ... | reverse complement strand
TAGATCCCCTACCTAGAAATTCGACCACCTTTAGAAATAGGGTAAAAAGGGTGCTATCAGAGGAGCATTAAGGGATAGCAAAGGGAGCTGAAATTCTAGTGAAGTATAGTGAAGTTTGTTCCGAGTGCATCAAAAGTGGCTTACAGCATGCTAATTAAATGAAGTGAAGTGAAGTTTGGTGTAAGTGCAGTGTAATTGAGTAGGGGAGGGTAGTGAACTGGGAGTAATTAAATGGAAGCGAAGCAGTGCAGTTCCTGTCTTCAAGTGAATTAAAGAGATTATACGTGATAAGAAGAGGTAAAAGTGTGTCATACTAAAAAGAAAGAAAGAAAAAAAAACTTCTTGTGGGTATAGCCTAGTAATGTTCTATGGCACCTTACGTGCAAGTCATGACGTGTATTGATTCAGTGCTGTATTGGGTGCACATGGCTGTACGGCGTGCACATGATTGCTGAATTGTGTGTTCATAGATGTATTGTGTTTACTATTCACGTATTGGGTGTATGATGTATCTATGGTTTATGCTATGTACCTATTGCTTGTTCTATCGTCTTTTATTTGACGCCGGACTATATTTTAGCTAGATGCCGGACGACTGGCTAGAAGTCAGTAACCGGAAGGTCCTGTGACTGGCCATCTCGACACAGGTGTTACTTGGTTTTCCTGGGTCCTAGAGCAAATGCTGGGATGGTTCCCATCTTACATTCCAAGTTGCCGCTACATGCTTCCCACGTAGCCCCCTCCCCCACAACTAAATCTAGAGCAAATAGCCCGTACATATGTAATATGTTAAATGACACTGCCACCGGGTTTCTACCCATTTGCAGGTAATAAATATTATTATTATTATTATTATTTAATGGCTGCAGAACTATGCAGGTGACTCCAACAGCAGATGACACAATAAGTGAAAAGCACATACTTCGACCACCCTGTCCTATTTTAGTCCTTTCAAAACTATGAGTAGAAAGAATAGAATAATGGGACAAAAGAGTAAGAAGAGCAGGAGCAGCAATACATCACGAGGATGAGGGAGAGTAGAACTTGAGGAGAAGGATGATATTCAGCTCCTACTATGAGAGGCAAAGGATATCACTGCATTTGTGAACACAAAACAAAGATTCTTGAAAAACATAGGAATTACGTGGTGCTGAACTCCACTTTTACATCTGTGAATCTGATGGTGAAACAAGGAAATCTTATGGGTAAGCTATAAACTAACCAGACTCGATCTTGCTTCTTGGCCGTGCAAATTCTTCATGCACAGACGTGGATTGCACCCCAGTCATAGTCATTCTCCTACGATGAGCTACAATACTGGTGATGCGACGAGCTTTCAGATGGCGCAGCTTCAACTGATCCCTCATTTCTTGACAGTGGTCATTGATCAGATTTGGATTATAACGTTGGTGAAACTGCAAAAACCAAACAGGACTCATGCAAAATTTCATCAAGGTTCAGTAATAAACTTCTACCATTTTCCCACCTCTGTTTCACAGGTTCCAAAGTATGTATTAGCTCTATGAACAAGAGGCAAACAACAGTTTTCTTACAAGGTGACTTGCATGTTGGTAATTGACCTCTTTCTCTTCCAAAGATTGTTCAACATTTCACTACAAACCAGTAATTGCACCCAAATTTTAATGTGGGTTATCCCTTTGGAGGCAAATGTTGGGCTACTACCTTAGGGACCACAACATGGAGAAGTATAGGGCACTGAAGGCATAGCTCCAGTCATTCTTAACCTCAGCAACTTCTCTTGGGGGAAAAAAAATGCCAGTACCTGGACAGGAGCAGTCAGACCCAGAGCTGGCCTGGGCATGGTGACAACAAAAAATTACTACCCCAGCTCCTCCCATGATGTTGGATAAAGATGTTGAAATATAATGTTGGTCATAATTAAGGATAAAGTGTAAACAGTTAGGGAGTGGGGTTATAACTGCATGCATTCTCAATCTCAGCACTAGATGCAGATGAGCAGTCAGCTTCATGGTCCATTTGCTTTAATCCTAAGAAAAGCCTCCCAGTACCTATTTGCCAGCAGACTGGATGGGCCCCAGAGCCAGGTTTGATGCCCTGGAGATGAGAATAACCCATGACTTTGACAGGTACTGAACCAATTTTCCATCCACTAGCACAGTCACTACACTGCCAGCTTTTCCAGCTTATAGCATGAAGCCTGATATTAAAACCAAATACTTTTTAGTTCACACAACTGTGATTCCTGTAACAGAGCACAGATCGCAAAAGAAAATATGTTGGATTGTCACCCTGTGATATGCATTAGTGCTGAATGCCCTGCGCAGTGTGCCAGTGGTTGCTTTCTTGTCTTCTTCAATGTGTGACTTTAGTCTGTTTCGAAACTCCACTCCTGGGAACATGTTTGTGTTGTGTAACGATGACCTCGTACTAAGTGCTGGTACCAATTCATCCACCTCATCAGTATGAAGCACCAGTGGTTGCTTGTCCTCAATTAGCGTCGCAGGCCCATAAAGGTGTGCATAATGTTCCCTGCACAATAAATATAAACATAATACATCTGCCTGATTAAAATGCCTGTTCCATATTTCTTAGTTAAGCACCACATTCAGAAGGTGTATGTGAACTGTAAGTGCATGCTTAACCTGAGCACTACACAGCAGCAGTCTTGACAATGACCACTCGCCTTCTTATCATATCGTATAATTTATGTTCATTCTGTGGATTCTTACAGGTTTAAAAAATCCATTTGGATATGGAAATAATCATATTTGCTTAAGAAGTCTAGAAGTGAAGTCAGAATAAAAGTGTACAAGTTACTAGGTCTAGTACTACATTTAAGCATGTAACATAATCTAAATTATTTTAATATAACAAATAATAACATAACAACACCAATTAAAAGGATACAGTACTTACTGGACAAAAAATAATTTACTGTATCACTGCACAACAGATAAAGTTCGGTACATTCATGTAGTCACATTATATATACACTACAAGATAGAAAACACAGATTAGTAGTTACAGAAAAAGAAACATAAATGTATATCTATTTTATGTGCCAAGCTTTCAAATACTAATTTAGATCATATATAAATAAATTTAACTTTTTTGAAGTTCAAACTATTCATCCAAAGAATAAAAGGAATTTTCATATAAAAATTTCTGTAAAATTTAAATTTCTTGGGATTATCAGACTCTATTTTAATATACGAAGGAAGCATATTAAACACCTTAACATTCCTTCTAATGCCAAGGTTAAAGAATGAGTGGAGCTCTGCTGTGCTCCAACTATATACCTCCACAGTGTGCGTGGGGACAATTTTACTTTTGCCTTTAATGAATTACTGGGATGATAACTTCCCACCCTGGCTGCTGTACTTCTACTGCATATTTGACAGGAGGCTGGTTGGACCCCCTAGCTTGTGTGGATTCAGTGTAGATGAGAAAAGCATTAACCCAAGCCAGGAATAAACCCCCCCAGTTCCCTGATTCTACAGCATATAGTCAAGTCATAACATCCCAGATACCATTTTCCCCAGATACCCTTGAAATATATATACTTCTATATACTCAGTTCTGTTACCTACCTACCTACTACTATATTGACAGTGTTTATGCCATGGCAACAGCATACCTATCCTATTAAAATGATCGAGGTGTGTAGATTTCCAATGCAAATAATGTCAACCCAAAGCTGAAGTCCAAATGCCAGCCTTGTACTGCTGAGTGATTTAATATCCCTTACCCCTAGCCAATAAGGTCGATTAATAAAACTGAATCAAGTGTGAGTGCATACACATAAACACGCTTCACAGAATCTGTGTGACGTGCTCGGTGTAAGTCAGACGCTAATAGTGATAGCAAACATTTGTTAATGCTGGTGTTACATACTTTTGCTTCTGACGAAATCAGTTCCTGTCCCATTTCTTTCCTCCACAAGAGAAGTATTAAAATTATGATAATATTAAATATATTTTTATTCTGTAACAAAAGATATTTTTTAAGGTCATGATGTGTGAATGTGAGTGTGAAGCCAAGAACTCAAGAGATGGTAAATGCAAGTCACCAATATAAGCATTTGTTCCTCAAACTGCAGCATGCATTATTATTATTATTATTATTATATTTTATTTATTTATTTTTCTTTTTTAATTTCTTCTTACCTATCAGATATTACATGGCAGTCTTCTGGTAAGTCCAAATCTCAACAAGAGATCAAAGCGATTTACTTTATAAATGATGTGTGTGATACTATAATTTTTGTTGTTGTTGTTATATATTTTATCACCTTTATGCCGGGTATTTACAATTATATACCTGAAACAAACCACGTTTCTAGGGTATATATTGTTGCATCTTTTCTGTGTTTACAATTTGTGCTACATGTAATGTTATTTTGCACATGAAATATGTTTTGTACTTTTACATTAGCACTTCCCTAAGTATGTGTGCAGTGCCCAACATGTCTGCTTTCGGTAGTTCCTTGATTTCATACTTTCTCGGTATGTTGCTCAGGTGTTTTATGAATTAATTAGGGATGGTTCCAGTTGCCCCTGTTATTACTGGTATCACTTCTGCTTTCACATTTCACATGCACTGAATTTCTATTATAAGGTTTTTATATTTTAGAATCTTCTCATCTTTTTTCTTAATCACATGTCTGTCTCCTGACACTGCAACATCTATTAACACGCATGTTCTGTTTTCATTATCACCAATCATGATGTCCAGTTTATTGTTGGGAATGGTTCTGTTGTTGGCACTTGTTGATTCCATAAAAGGGTTACCTTTCTTTCAAAACTATTTGACTGATTTTGGTACATGATCATACCAGTGTTCATTGCCTAATTTTACCCCTATCTCCTTGCATATGTTAAAGTGTAGCTAAACACACACACTATCATATTTCTCTCTGTATTGCTCTTGTGCCAATATTGGGCATGCTGATATGTGTTCTACTGTCTCATGAAATTGTTTACAGTGTCTGAACATGCTACGTGTTTCTATTCGTAATAGTTCTGTCATGTGACATTTGGATTGTAGTGCCTGACCTTGCGCTGCTATTTCACTTTTAGTTTCTCCTTCCAGATCTCCCCTTGACAGCCATAGAAATGGGTCTTCTTCACTAATAAGCTGTCTATCCATACTTCTAATATACTGGCCATCCATTACTTTGCTTCCCCATTTTTTCTCTGAGGAATCTCCTTACCTTTTGTTTAGGTGTTGAATGTCTTCCCTTTTTGTGTCACTGTTCTCATTTGATTGGTTGAATTCTTCTACAACTTTTGCTACCATTTTAATTGTTGAATTCATCTTTGATTGACTGCTTTTAACAATATTTACAAACTGGTCTTCTGCATGTTTTGTGTTCAGATATTCTGCAATATCGATTAATCTGCTTTACGTCTCACTTCAATTTGTAACAGGCCTCTTCCTCCTTCTTTCCACTTTAATTATGGCCTATCTATATCAGCTTTTGGATGATGCATTTTAAAACACTGTTCGTTTCTTTGCAGTTTTCCTGTCAATTTTTTTTATTTCTTCTAATCTCCAATTAATGACAGTAAAAGAGTATCTTGATTCTGGAACAGCTAATGCTCCAATTGCCGTAACTTTATTCTTGGCATTCAACTCAGATTTCAGTATCATTCTTAATCTCCTGCTGTATTCCTTCTTCATTCTTTCATTTGACCATGCTGTATTCCCTCAGTTTCTTCAATCCCTAGGTACATGTATGTTTTTCCCTGTTCGAGCTCACGTATATCTCTGGTGAAGTCAAGTATTAAATTTTGTGAGTGAACTAATTTTCCCCTCTTGAGTACAATCTCTGTACACTTGTCAAGTCCAAATTCCATACTGATATCATCACTGAAGGTTCTAACTACTTGCATCTGTTTTTAGAATTCTTCCTCTGTTTTACCTTTCAGCTGCAAATCATCCACATAAAGTGAAAGTGATACTCTTGTTTTTGTTGTGTGTTCTTCATATCGTGTATTCAACTTGTTCAACTGCTATGTGCCCCCCCCACCCCCCCTCAGTCTGGTTACCTTCAGAAATAAGAAAGTTACCTTAGGTTTGAGATAAACCTGTGCTCAAATCAAAAGGAACTATCAACCCTGAAGGTTCATTAGAACTATAAATACACTGAAGACACTTCAAACCTGGCAATATATTTCTTTACAATAAAATCTGATGCCATCCTCCTACCTATTAATTTGTATGTGAATGTTATGTTCGTTTGAGTAGTACAACCACTGAGTGTTCGATAGGCCCCAGGTCCAAACTTCAGTCCAGTCTGGGTATTGTGAAGTGAGGTTTTGTGGTCTTCCTCAGTCTTTTCAAGCAAATGCCAGCATGTTACCTCAAAGCTGTTTCATTCCGCATCCTTTCAAATTCGTTATTCACTAACCATCCTACCATGTGACACTGACAGCAATGTTAACCCTTCAACTACCCGCATTTACGCACACAAAGTGACATAGGAAAATATCCCTGGAAATTCATTTTATATAGTTTGGCAACAAGGAAATTTAATGCATTTGTTAAGACACGCTGCATTATCCCTGTTTGATTTTCTTTTTCTGTTCAAATAATACTCACTTTTTCATAAACCATGTACTAAAATTTAAATACCCAACCTGGTAGGATAAAGTTTAAGTAACTCATAAAACATAAAATAAATTGCTAGTGTGTATGCCATAACAAACATATGGTAAAACCAACAAGGTTCATTTTGCATAAGATAATTTATTTATGATATTTTATATTTCTCTTCAGCAGTTTTATTGCATTTAATCACATTTACATTTTATCTTTTACTTCTGTAATATATAATGGTCTCATAATCTTCCTACAGCATTACTATGATCCCTGAAGATGACTATTAAGTTAGAATACTGAATCATATACAAATATTTTTAAAAAGCATACCTTCTTGGTTTTACTACTCCCAGTAAAATAAGTTTGATGTAGAGTCCAGTTGAAACGTGATGGCACACGGTGATGCACGGGAGGGGAAGTGAAGGAAGTGGCAAATGGAGTGGGTTGCCAGTACTCTGCACTCTACCTCACAACATGGTGAGTCCAGCATTACTACCACTGATGCGCACACCTCGGCTGCCAGTAGTCAACTGAACTGACACCCCGCCCATTTAAATGGACTTGTCCATTTCGCCAAAAGATGAAATTTGGTTTCTGCGCATGTGCCATCACATCTCAAACGCAGTCTACTAACTTTCAATATGTTACAACAAAGACGTAAACTCACGTTAAACACAGTTTCTCATACAGCCTCATGAGATCATGTTCTGGACCATTACACAAGAAGATTTTTTTCAAGAAAGAGTCATCAATTTGTTCCAGCCTTCTCTGCAACAACAAAAAGTTTCTTAGCAGAGAGTACAATGCAATGCAAAGCTGTTAGTTACATATGTAAGGTCATCAACAACAAACCCTGAAGAAATTATTCTGATAAAAGGTAGTTGAACTTACCCTAATGTAAAAGTCACCCCTAACTCCAGTGACTTCTTCAATGCCAGCCATCATGGTGGTAATCACCTTGAAAATAAAACATACAACACCAAGTTAACAGGATGGTGGTTTTGTCTACAGAAAAACCAGCTTTCCAAACTTAATAATGACACAGGACCAACTGGTGCACCAACTATTTGAACTATTTGCATTTAAGTGCATAATATTCCACCAGCTCATTCATTTCCTACGTTCTTCACAAATGTGCATCATGGATACAGCTACAATGCCTTACACATCATGTCACCTAGGCCTCAAGCTAAAAATGTAACATTATGGAAGCTGGCTTTGCTTCCATCTTCAAGTGAAAGGGTGTACCCATGAGATCAGGTCCCCTTTTTTCCTGATCAAGGACACAGAACCACTTTCTGAGACATGAGACTGTAGAATACAACCTACATGATGGACAGTGCTCGAGACATTAAACCCAGAACTAAATACTAACTGCTGTAACCTTTCTAAGCAGAACATTTAATTTAAATAGTTTTTTTGTTGTTCAACTCTTATGGCAAACTAATTTTCAATTTCACATGTCTGAAAACTGGTTAAGGCATACTGTGAAGTATTGTAAAATGACAAATGTGGCACCTTCTTTTCTGATAAAATACATTAGAACTAATCAATATGAAGGTGATTTATGTCATTCACCACATAGAAACAGCATGCAATGTGTCACAGCAAGAAATTTTTACCTACAGACGTTGGAGAAGAAGTACACAATACCAGATTTGTGAGGGAGACTTGCAGAACAAGTCAACAACACAAAAACCTTTCACGTCTCCCATTCTCTTCCTCCAATTCTGTGCCTGGTCTGGTTGTTAGGTGACTATGCATTCTTCCATAGTGATAAACACAAAATGCTCACCACTCTTTCATTCCTTTGCAACTGTTTAATGTGTACAGCAATTACTATGTGGTACCAGAGTGGTAAAATGTAGTGGAAGACATGTGAAGTAAAAAATTTTTCATTTTTAGAATCTGAATTTAACAATAAATGACAATAATTCACAGTCTGTTTCTTGAAGTGCATCAGTTTCATGAGTCAGCTAAGAAGTTACAGAGTACAAATCTGTATTAGAAATTTCACTATACTGGTACAGCTTAGTTTAAGAATAAGTTGGTCACAGACTGAATGTTATTAGTAATTTTCTCTTTTGTCAGTTGCAATGCATAATCATAACACTGTCATACATTTCCAGAATGTTCAACTAACTTTGTTTCGAGAAGTATACTTCCCTCTCAGCTTCCTCTAAATTTCGTACATAGCAGGCAGTCCTTGCACTCATATACGGTCAAACTCGGTTATAACATCATGAAAGAGACTGAATATTTTGTGTCATTATAAATGAGTGTTGTTCTAACCGAGAAATATAATATTAACAGCAACAAATTCAGCAGAGTATAGGACGTTATACATAAGGTGAAATATAAACTGTTATCATCATAACTGGGTTCGACTTTATATTCTCAAAATTTGCAGTAGGTATGTAAGGCCAGGAATGAAGATGGCTGGCAGAGGGAAAGTACACTGAGAAGGTGGGGGCCTGTTATTCTCCACACTGACAACATTACACTCCTTTATCTAATGGCACATTCTTCAGGATCATATATCTCCATCCTGAACCACACCCAGATATACTAATACAAAATAATTTAACCAGGAATGAGTTAAATGACATACCACTGCTATTTCAAATATTATGTGTAATGCTATGTGGCAACCAGGCATTAATGGCTGACAAACTGGACTCACTGAAGGCACGGAACTATGAAAATATTGAGCCTTGATCTTATCAAATGCTACAATTTATCCACCACCTGAATGGAAATTTAGCTCTCCAATTCAAAACTTGTTTGTAGGGAACACAAAGAACATCAGTTCTGTAATCCAGACTTTGAGCTACTTAGAAAATGAAATTTGTATGGGTCTGTCACTTACATTATCATTTATTTCATTATTCAATGTCTTCTTTTCTCTACGCAATCTTGCAATGTTTAGCAAAGCCACTAGTGGTTTGATGGTGCTTCCCTGCAACAAGTAAGGCAAAACATTAATCTCAGATATTCAAGAACATTCCACAAGGTGACTGCAAAATCATGCAGTCTTGGTGTCAATATAATTTTTACAAAGAACAATAATGAATTTTATGCTTTGGGTTACAATATTATAATAATACTGTTAACATAAAGGTGTTGTCATCAGCGCTGTCTTCCTGCTCCTCCTCCTTCTCTTCCTCGGTATCATCATCATCATAATCATCAATACCACCACCACCATCATTGTCGTCATTACCATCACCACTCCTAATGCTACCACCTTCATCACGCTTAAGTCAATCATTGTTATTCTTCCATCTAAAATTATGTTGACAGAAATGATACATGAAGACACTGCAAAACTAAGCCTGCTGTGTGAATCACATGCACCATCACAATATTCTGATGCATGGCTGATAAATACTTAAATTAATAAGATTAAAATATCAGAGAAAAAACAATCTTAATAACAAGTTTTAATAAGACAAGTAATTTGAAGATAAAGGAAGAGGATCCCTTTAAACCAGATATGTTACCTGGATAAAGACAGTAAAGATAATGACAGTGAGAGTTGTGGTGACAAACATTGCACGCGGCCCCACTGTGTCTGCATCCAGCATTTCCACCATAGAGAAGGCTATAGCACCACGTAGGCCACCATACGCCATTATGAACTGCTCCTGTAAGTTAATCTTCCTCACCCGTAGGTTGTTTGCCAGCCATGTAAGCAGGAACACACCTGTACAAGATCTGAGCAATTCATGGCTGCAGTGTTCAGAGTGTTATCTCCTAACTTACCATACCAGGTAACATGGTAAATGCATAGCAGGACTGCAGAGAAACATAATGCCTGACACATAAATTCTACCCTAAATATGGAGGCAGCAGGTTCATTTGTAACAAACCCACCATATTAAACAGTGCCATAACCCAGATCACAAAATATGAACACATCTGTCCACATTACAACAAAACTCTGTTCAACTAAAATTCACTGTTGTCAAGGGCCTGGCATATTGGCTTAGTATTCAGGGCATGCCAGATGTGAATCTTTGACTGACAGAGGTATTGCAGCACCACAACATAGCTTGCTGTTAATGATGGATACACCACACCAAGATTTTAAATTACTGTACTTCACAGATACCTGATATTGTGTTGTACCATATCACTAACCCTATACATGCGCCGGTAACTATGATTCTCAGTACAACCAGTGATCACTTCAATAAACAGCATTCTTGCTTCTTAGCCTTAGCATTTACTGTGAGGTAAAAACCAAATTTATGTACATTATTTAGATCAATTTCAGGTTTCTGATGTTAAACATAACATTTTTTGTTTGAATCATGTATCTTTTATGCCTTCCTAGCCACTTTTATGTGGAAGACAAACCTGCAAATCGACATACAAGACACAGGATCAGGGTCCAGACCACAAAGCCAGTGTGCCACACGTGCTTGTCACTGACAAGCACCATGCCCAGGAACAGGAAGATAATGGCATCACTTGTTGAGCTGAAAAAAAGAATGCTGTGTTATATTCCTCATGTCCACTTACAATAATCCCTTGTGCTAACTGTCCTCAACACAGCTGTGGAAAAGTACCTCAGCCCATAACACTTTTGCATATTTTAATATTATGGACACAGGAAGATAATGAGTTCTGAACTAAACAGCAGCAAATATTTCCCAAATTAACCCTTTGACGCCTAAAGACCCCTATAGTGGTCGTACCACACCGCTAACCTCTAAATGTTTCATTTTATATATTTATTCAACAAATACAGGTACTGAATATTTTAAACATGGTATATACTCTCCGTTTTGTTCTCTTCAAAATGCAGTTTGTTTCATAATTCTAACATCGGGTTCCTGTTTTATTCACATTTTATATACAGTTGTGCTAAAATTTAAAAAAATAATTCCGGTGCCAAAAGGTTAAACCTTTCCCTTACTTTTCTTTTCTCAAACTCAATCCTACTAGCCACAAATAAAACTGCATTAAGCTTTGAAAAAGAAGACACTTTGCTAAAAAATATGTGCAACTCCTACTGTTCCTGTAGGAAAACTACTAGAAGAGATGTTAAACAATGTAATAAGCAAATTTGATGTGTGTTTGACCGTGCATCATTGACATAAATAAAGTAGATGACCAACTAGATGAAACAATAACAATTTATTGTTCTTCAAATTAGGTAATTTGAAGAACAATAAATTGCTATTGTTGCATCTAGTTGGTCATCTACTTTATTTATTAATGTAATGAGTAGTTCATGATAATAATGTGGCAATAAGTTTGTCAGTTGTGGTGGAAGGTTTCCAACTTGGAGCTGGAAGCCTTGTAAACCAATAGGACAGGGTCAAAATACTCCCTCGCAGTGGCCAAATATGCAAGTGCAAGAAACTGGCACACAGTGTGTGTGGATCAACATCAAACAAAGAACTGCAATGTCCTAGAATGTGGCATGTGGCCAGACAGTGAGCGAAGCTGAACACATGACATATGTGACTTATAACCAACGAATAACTACTAATATTTGTACAGTGCGTTTGAAAAGTCATTGTGCACTTAGGCTACAGTAGAGTCCAATTGAAATGTGATGACACACGGTGACGCACGGGAGGGGAAGTTGAGAAAGTCACTGTGCACTTATAAAAGGTGTTGGAAGTGATGTCCATGAGCGTCTATACAGGTCTGAACCCATTTAGTTTTATTCGCAAACACTTTCCGCAGATCTGCTTGTGCCTAAGTGCATAGTGACTTTCCGATCGCATGGTACATTAACAATGGTGTTCTCCAGCCCAAGAAATACCTAAGACTATGCTCTGGGTGGGTGCATGGCTGCAGAACTGCAACAATAAATAAATTAATCCTTCAGATTGTAGTCTTCTGGGATCTGACATGATACTGTGTAGTGGCTTTACACTGACACTTGGGAGAAACATAAAGTCTGTGTCGTTAGGATAGAAGGAATAGGGTCCAAGCTGTCAGTTAAGCTTCAGGCAACCAACCAAGGGTGAGGATGTACTGAGACTATGTAGATGGGATGCAAGAAATGTAGCCAATCAGAAACAGCCCAAATGGACAGATAACAGTGTTTGGCCTGCGCCACCAGGAAAAGGGAGAGCCAAGAAACCAGGACTCACAACACCCCCTTTCAGCACTACATGAAAGGGAAACTAAAACCCAGTGTCATTGAAAAAGAGGCTTTCTTCATCCTCATGTCACTATTATGTATCCCCTCTCCCTTTTCCATGGTTCTGATTGGCCACATTCCTTGCAACCCCTCTACATAACCAAACCACACCATCACCCTTGGCTGGTTACCATAACCATTTCAGCATCAATTTGGAACATAGTCTTTCAAACCTGAGGATGGAGACAGCATATTTGACCAAAACGTCAGTGCCAAACTATACAACTTCACAGTGTCAAAACCCAGAGGACAATTATTTGAACAGTCTCTACCACGAAAGCCAGAGTTTGTACAGAAGCATTTATCCTGCATAAAATACCTCATCTTCTACTGTTTAATAATTAATTGTGTTCATGGCACTAACTTACACTCCACAGCCAGGTTTGTTGACTACACAGAATCCCACATCTATACATAATATATTTTTTTATGCTTTATATTATGACAAGCAGGCAGAAACAAAACCTCCTACTCTTTATCTTTTAACATTACAGTTTTTTATTTTTGGAATAACCACTACAACAATGCAGTCCCTGAAAATTCTCCATCATTTTCTAGTACACACAACTGTTTCACTCAACAGATGGAAGTGCTACAGTTGATTCCAAAAAGGCATAGACTGAGATGCGTTTAAAGCAAGCAGTTCTTCATTGCTGAAGGTGAGAAGCAAACTAATGAATGTGTGGTGAAGCAAGGTAGTGTCTGACAACATGTTAAGACAGATTAAAGAACATGAAACAAGGAAAGAACCTCAAGACAAACCACAGAGCTTTTGCTCATGAAAAGCAGTAACGCCTGACTTCTGGGCTGTTGAACTGGTAAGTGGAAAACACTGCATACGAACAGATGATTTACAATTCACCCTATACATCAGTAAAGACAACTAATGACAATTATTGAACAGCCTGGCTATTTCAAGGTCTGTGCTCATTGGATGCCATCACCATTGACAGATGCAAACAAATAAGGTAGGAAGAGTACTTGTCACTGATTATTCTTACCGATACCACATGGGATGTGTGCTCTTCCTGTCATTTATTATCATAAGGGATGAAGCCTGCATCCACCATTTTAAACCAGAATCGAAGTTGCTGTGAATAAAATGGCAGTACATGACATCCCAAAGAAATTCAAAAGTGTGTCATCAGCAAGAAAAATCATGGCTAAAAACATTTTGGATGAGACAGGTGTTATTCTTGCAACCTTCTTGCCTAGGAGGGCAACAGCGATACTTGACTGCTATCTTGAAACACTAAGACATTTCAATGTTCACTTTTGTCCAATTTTTCCCACAATAAAAGTGTCAGAAGTATTGCTCCTCCATGAAAATGCTAGGCTATGCACTAGTGCTTGCACCACAAAGGCCATAAAAAAAAAATCAGATGAACAGTGTTGCCATATCAACCCTACAGTCCTAAACTTCCACTACAACAGTTCACCTCTTGTGTCCTTTGAAAGACAGCTTGCAAGGACACACATTGTGTGAATCATGAGGCACTTCAGAATGCTGCGTCAATGTGGCTGGTGCACAAGGAGTGCAAATTTTACTGGAGACAATACATGCTCTTGTTCAGAAGCACCTTCAGTGATGTTGTAGTAAAGTTCTGTGAAATATACACACTTCCTAACTAACCTTCCTATATATTGTATGTCACACATTTTAATCTATACTTCTAACATTGTAACTGTCAATGTGTTAAGAAGAACACACTCTGACAGTTATCTAAATGGATCCAATAGGTCAAATTATAGTAAATTAATTACTTATTTTACATAAATAAAGAACACCTTTCTTGTTTATGCCTGCAAATGGCATTTGGGACTTAAGAATGGTGCTTTATTTCTAAAAAGTGTCACCCAATTTATGAACTTTGTTAATGAAAGTATGTTATACCTGCTTGTTTAACAAAAAACATTCACAATATGTTTTTATCAGTATACTTTGTTACAAATTATGCTGCTAGACTGGCAGCCTTCTCAAACCGCTACCTTACCTCAACATTTTTGTGAAGTACTTGACAGTTGTATATGATTTCTGTGATATGTTCTTCAGAGCATAATGAGCTTGCACCAGGCCACATATTATGATACTGGAACCAAACAAATATCATCAACACCCAAGCTGATCAGATGAGAATGGTTTAGCACTCAATTATGAATGGACCCAGAGTAGTGTAGTCTGTAAGGTGACTAGGCTATGGGCTGGATCGTCCAGGTTTCCAATCCAGGCAGAGGTAAGAAATTTTACTCTTCTCCAAAACATACAGTCTGGCTCTCAGGCCCACCCAGCCTCCTATTCAATAGGCACTGGGGTTCTTTCCCAGGAGTAAATTGGCCAGGTCATGAAGTTAGCCACTCACCTCTGTCTGGCACCTAGGTTCAGAATATGTGGAGCTATATATCTTTTCCCCTACTTCCCCTTCATGTCTTCATGGCATGGACAGTAAAAATTTTACCTTTCCCTCTACCCCATTATCACTGTTGACCTTTAATAGGGCCAAACAGTGCAAAGACATCAGGAGATAAAACTTACATAGTTGCAGCAACTACATGCACCACAAACCAGAACATCAGAGGTCCCTACATCTTGCTCACATAATCGATGTGTACTTAAGCATCTTGTACAGTTTTCTGAACAAACAGCAATTATATTCCACAACAGCACTAAATGGTTACTCTTGTGAAATGAATGTACAGCTGATTTGCTGTAAGAACTGGAATATTAGATACTACTGACATGAACTGTAGGCTACAAAGAGCTACACAACTGTCCATTCCATTTCAATACTAGTCTGTGCTGCTGGTATTAATTTTTGAGCTAGAAAATGTGCATAATGAAGCAAGCAATGAAAGTTTTATCTTGAAGTGGAAATCTGTATATTATAAAGTACATACCTGATAATACCTGAGAAATGAAACAGTTCAGCAGATAAATATGATAGGTATGCAACTCCCAGAACTGCCAATGGTTCCACAACTGTAAACATAATGCGAAGGAAGTAGAGTGTTATAAAGCAAGAACACTACTAAGCATACAAGTTAAAATCAAACAGAACAAACAGGGGTCAGATGCACTTCTTATGTGGACTAAAGGTTCAACACTGCTAATGCCACAGCCGGTCACTGTTAATGGCAACATTCCTGAGCCAGTTCCACCCATTTCTCATTCTCACATCCTGCCTCATTAAAATCTACCTGAATGGTATTTTCCCATTTGCTTCCAGATCTTTCAAGCAGTTGCACTGGAAGGGGTTCTCCTACAAAAATTATAATATTTACTCTGAATCTTTGCTAATATGTATGATGATCACGGCTGTTAAAATGATGCACAAGTATTTCAGTAGAGATTCTAGATGTAGTTGGAACCCTTTATTTCCTATCCTCTAGGCACTTTTGCAAAATTGCAAAGAGTGACTATTAGCTTTGTCATGTGTCTGTCCATCTGTCCACATGGAACAACTCAGCTCCCAATGGCCAGATTGTCATGAAATTTGATATGAATATTTTCAAAAATCTGTTGAGAAAATTCAAGTTTCATTAAAATCTGATTATTATAACACGTACTTTACATAAGATCAGTATACATTTTTGATCATATCTTGCTCGTTTCTTGTGAAAATGAGAAATGTTTCACAAAAAAGTTGTAGAGAAACTCAAAATTTACATTTGATATTCAATAACTTTTTTTCTAAGATTGTGCCATTGATGAGATAACGTGGAAAAATAATGTAGAGCCACACAGGCCACAGATAACAACATAGCACATGTACTTTGTATGCTGGATAACTAAGGCTGCAGACACACACATAATATGTAATACTTACTGCATCTCCACTGCAACAATGGTTACACAAATGCACCTCAATGTTACATTGTACGTATATTTCCTGCCTTGTTGTTAATTACTATACACAAGAATTTCAATGTCTTAATATAGATTCCAGTCCTGTAAAGTATTACATAATAAATACTGAGCTACAGACAAGAAAAGCAGTCATATATCCTGCTTATGTTTTACATATTTCTTCTCTCGCCATTATAACTACCTATCAAAACCATTATAACTGCCACATTACAGTACCCTAACACCAGATGACCTGTCAATGTTCTGAAATTTCTCCTTATGTAATATCCTAAATTACTCACTTACAGCATTCCTCTTCAGGTCTAATATTTCATACACACTTCATTTTGAATTGTGAAATAAACAACAATGTTCACCCCACCTGTGAGTGATGCCACTGTGTAGATTTCGTCTGTGTTGCCAGCATTGGCAACACAGATTACATCCACGTGTCACATCACCCAGCAGCAGGATCAACACTGTCACCAACAGCCATGAATGCCTTAAATCATCAACTTGTAATGCACAGTTAGTTCAAATTAAAAGATCAGGCAGCAAAATTACTGTTTTGCATATCCATATCTTCAGGGTTTTTACAATCAAAGCTTCACAAGACTTGTATGAATACTGTAATACAAAATGTACTTAAGAGTCAAACATAAGAATTTAATGGACACAAAACAGTGATTTGACCCTATGCCAATGACAGTAGAGTCACAGGCCCAGCATCTTGTGTGAAATATTAATAAAATCCAAATTCGTCATAATGGAGAGCAAAAGAAAAAGGCCATAATCTTTCAGTTGCATTTTGCAGCATTAGCGTCTCTTTTTGGTTTATTTTACAATGCTGTCTGTAACTCAAACCACATGACCCTATCCTGGAATCTGCCTAAAGAGACAGATGAAAACCATGGTAAATATCAGGCTGGTTTCTGGGCTGGGATATAAACCCAGCACCTCCAAAATAAAAATGACAGATGCTATTCAATCAGTACAATATTTGCATTTCACACTACATAAAGTTTTCAAATGTTCGGTATCTAGTTTCATATATTGCTGCAGACTTCTGCAATACACAACATAAATATGCAGCAGCTACACACCTCGGCACTCCTGTGTTGTCTTCGTGATGAGGGCAGTCAGAAGGCCATGTATGGCACCTACTGCTATTCCTCCAAAACTCACTGTGAAGAAAGCAAGCACTGCCAGCCCATACTGACCGCCTGGAATTACTGGCATGTCAAGGAAGGTGACTATTGTATTATAGAGGACGATTGTCACCGCATCTGGACACATAAAGACATGTACCACACAGATGTTAGTACAACTTTGCAGTTTCCTCAGAAAGGATAAATTTGTTTTCCACAACTGTATGGTTATTCAGAGAAGTAAATCTATGAGAGTCTTTAGTCTAGACAGCCTTGAAGGTAAGGACGCTATGTTCATTTGAAATGCTAAGAACCAATTTGCCAGTGACACAGCATCATACCACACACAGAGACCTCAAGTAATCATATGTTACATACAACAATACGTTCAATAATTAACAAGTAGTTATTGAAACACTTAAATCCCTAAGTAGAGACTAATATGAGTTACGAATGAATGATCAGCCTTTTAAAGCCTACTGGTCACGTGATGCACCAACAGTTTAACATTCAACAACTGTACGCTCTGCCCACACTGTATTTATGTGTTTTGTATTTATCTGAGAACAAACAGCGACTTGTGTCACT